>Ga0310786_10002396_pt1 | contig 28758 bp, 14 predicted proteins | sample AusTroGonzalo_MG_FD_203881 | JGI IMG/M metagenome (GOLD analysis project Ga0310786, IMG submission 203881) | Bovine rumen microbial communities from tropical cattle in Woodstock, Queensland, Australia - Gonzalo_03 (v2) (version 2) | ecosystem: Host-associated > Mammals > Digestive system >...
CTCCAAGGAATACTCCACATAATCGGAGTATTCCTTGGAGGTCCTCATCCCCCATTTCTCCAGGGCCGTGAATATCCTTGTCATATCCTTTTCCAACAGCCTTTCCGAGACGTAGATCTTGTTGGACGGGAAGTATTCGGCGAAGAATGAGGCTATGTTGCGGTCATGGTCGTTGGTAACCGAATCCACCAGTTCCTGGATAGAGTCAGCATCCTTTACGATGGCCAGCGTGTTCTTGTTGTACAGGCGGGTGTAGTCCAGCTCTGTGAGCACTGCCGGACTAACGATGGAATTCATGCTTGCCAGACAGACGATCCCTTTGCATCTCTCGTTGTTGATGTACCTGCGGACCCTCAGGTTCCATTCCTCTCCGGCGCTGAGCACGTCGTCGAATACGACGTTGTATCCGTTCGAGGCGAAGAATTCCAGAATATGCTCCACATTGTCCTTGTGCGAATAACTGAGGAAGACGTAGTCCGACTGGGTATCGTTCATCGGGATGAGGAACGATTAGAGACGATATTAACCTGCGCTTCCGCTCACAGGTATTTGGAAAAATCTTCTCGCCTTATCCCTTTTTTACGTGGTTAACAATTCCATACCATGCACGGGAACGTATTCATCGGATGGAGTTCGTCGAACGATCTTGCCAAGAAGGTCAAGAAGGAGCTCTCATCGCACGGTTATTCCTGTATTGTCGGCGGCAGCGACGGCCTCACCGGAAGCCTCTCCATAGCCGACACGATAGCATCCCAGATAGCTTCGTCCTGTCAATCGATGTTCATCATACGCAAGAACAATCTGGGATACATCAGCAATAACGTCACGTTCGAGATCGGATACTCCGTTTCCAAATACAACTCCACGCTCCAGAAGTTGCATCTCTTCTATCTGGACATAGACCCGAAGGACGATTCGATCCCATCGGATCTTCTCGGGCTCTGGGCTACGCATATCGTCACAGAAGGCAAGACCGATGATGAGGTCGTGGGCGAGATAGTCAGATCGTTCCTGGACCATCAGAAGACCGAACTTGTGGAGAACAAGATGGATCTGATGACGAACTGGATGAAGCTATACATGATACTGTCCAACAACCTGGACGCCCCCAACCATTCCGATTTCGATATCGCGCAGTATATGCTCTTCTTCTTGGAGGCCACGGCCAACGCCCACACATGGAACGAGGCCCGCCCCCTCATCAAGAGGTATGAACAGACGGTTGGCGAGGAATCGACCGAACTGTACTACATGATACGCCTCTACCAGACCTCAGACGAGATGTTGGCCGCGAGGAAGAACAACGGACTCCGCATATACCTTCCCAAGCAGGAATTCCGCCTGTTCCGCGGCAGGCTGAAATCCCTTATCGAGAGGATGGCCGAATACAGCTCCCCGGAATGCACGACATACAACGCGGATCTGGTCTACACGAAATGGTTCACTATGTTCTGCAAGCAGCGTCTTCAGTTCGCTTATATGCTCCAGAGCAACGATCCCGAGCTGGAGGACAAGGACTCGGTCCTTAAGAAGGCCGAGACACTCAACAGGGATGTACTGGAACTGTGCCAGGAGCTCAGGGATATGGATCCTGCAAAGAACAAGGAGGCACTGTGGGGCATTGAGTTCATGACCCATAGGAACCTGGCGCTCATAGCGCAGCACTTCAACGATCCGGAGACGGAGAAGAAGGAGTTCATAGAATCGTTCCGTTCCACCAGGGAGATTCACAACAAGTATGACGGCAAGATCGACACCCGCATCGCCGAGACTTTCGAAAGGGAGTATTACATGGCAGTCATGGATACGATCCGTTTCATGGATGAGGATGATGCCGAGGAGAGCATCGAGGAACTGGAGGATTACGTCGACAGGATGCTTCGTCTGCGCGACAGCAACACGATCTACATCAACAGGATCAAGGAGTTCCTGCAGGGCAACGAGATCAAAGGTCTTTGACCGTAATCGTCGATGTGCCAGATCTTGTAAAGTCAGTGTCTCAGAGGCCGCTGATGCCTCTGCCTTCGATGTACAGTTTCAGCCTGTTGATGTATACGGTATTGCTGTCCCTGATGTGGAGCATGCGGTCCACGTACTCTGCGATCTCGTCCTTCGCATCCTCCCTGTCATCGTCATCCATGTAGGGCATGATCCCGGCGAGAGACATGTAGTATTCGCGTTCAAGCGTCTCCGCCACCCTGTAATCGATCTTCCCCTTGTATTTGTTATGGATCTGGGATGTACATCTGTAGGACAGCTGGCATTCGTCCTCCAGCTTCTTCATGTCCTTGAAATAGTTGGCTATGACCGCAAGATGGCGGTGGGCTATGTACTCGTACTGCCAGAGGATCTCCTTGTTCTTCAGCGGGTCGGCCCTGGCCAGCTCGTCGCAGAGGATCAGGATCTCCTCATCCAGGACCTTGGCTTTGTTGAATAACGGGTCCTTTTCGGCGATCTCCGGATCGTTGGTCTGGAGCATGTAAGCGAACTGCAGCCAGTACTTAGCGATCATAACGAACCATTTGGCGAACATCGGGTCGATCTGGTAGATGGCGTTGGGGTCTGTGCTGTATTCTGTCACCTTGTCGATCATCAGCTTGAGCTTGCCCCTGTAGTTCCTCATCTCCGTCTTGTTGATGTAAAGATGGAGTCCGTCGAACTGCCTGGAATTCATTATGCCGTCGGCCGTCTGATAGAGGTTGATGGCGTAGTAAAGCTCGGTGGAATCCTCGTTGATCGCGATCTCGTACTTCTTCATCATCTCCCTGCTCTCGGACCATGCATGGGCGTCGGCGGTGGATTCGATGTAGATGAGCATGTACTGGGCGATATCGAAGTCGGAGTGGTTGGGCGTGCTGAGATGGTTGGTCAGCATCATATAGAGATTCACCCAGTTCGTCATCAGGTCCATCTTGTTCTCCACGAGTTCCGTCTTTTGGTGGCTTATGAACGATCTCACGATCTCATCCACCACTTCCTTGTCGCTCTTGCCCTCGGTAGAGATGTGGGTGGCCCAGAGCCCGAGAAGATCGGAGGGGATGGAATCGTCCTTCGGGTCTATGTCCAGATAGAAGAGATGCAACTTCTGGAGCGTGGAGTTGTATTTGGAAACGGAGTATCCGATCTCGAACGTGACGTTGTTGCTGATGCTTCCCTTTTCGTTCTTCCTGATGATGAACACGGACTGACTGGCCGCAGATATCTGGTTCACTATGGTGTCGGCGATGGACAGGCTCCCGACGAGGTCGTCGCTGCCCCCTACAACACAGACGTAGCCTTCCTTTACCAGTTCGGTCTTTACCATCTTTGCTAGATTATTGGAAGAACTCCAACCGATGAATACGCTTCCTCTCATCTCTTAAACTCCTTTTTCTTGTTTTCGAACAGCCACGAGAACTGCTCGGAGAAGGAATAGTCCCCGAGGTCGTAGACGATGGCCCTTTTCTCCTCGTACGTCTTCGCTCTCTGATATCTCATATCGGCTATGCGGAAAATATGTATCTTGGCCCGGATCTCGGTGGGCGACCCTCCTTTGAGGGAGGAGAAGTCGAAGTTGTCCCTGGCGATCAGCGCAACGATGATCATCAGCACGATCCTTGCCACCTGGACGTATCCGATGTTGAGCTCCTTTATCCAGATGATGTCTCCGGTCTGCATGCCGTCGATGTGTCCGAAGGACGTGGGATCGGCAAGCAGATACGTCATGGAGATCAGCACGACTGCCGCCATGATCACATTCATCCTGCTCAGGAATGTACCGAAGGTCTGATGCTTCTTGTACCCCTTGGAATTCTGATCAAACTTCATGTTGTGGTACTCTAGCTGTGAATTGATCCAGCAGCACCTCGTCATATCAAGAACCTCTTCGGATTCATCGTATGCGGAGCCTTCGCGGATGATGTCCTTCAGTATCCAGGACCTCACCACGAAACCGATCCACACGACCTCGTTCCTCACGTCCTCGTATGTGGTCGGACGTATGGGGCCGCTGAGGCCTGATATGCGGCGGTAGTACTCCACGCGCAGGCATTCGGCGATGCACCTGTAGTTGAGGTATTTGTGGTATGTGCGGTTCCTGTGATAGTGGCTCGTTGCTCCCAATGAGGCGACCAGGAACACGAGATAGATCACGCTGAACAGAACATTCCCTGCCGCTAGCATGAATATGCTGTATGCAAGTGTGGTGAACACCGCCAGCCACGACAGCACATTGGTGATACTGAGGTTGATATCCCTCTTCTCGACCGACATCCTGTTTAGGATGTTGTAATGGTAGGCGATGACCGCGCCTCTCCCTTCGCTGACGATCCTTTCCCTCACGGGCCTCAGCGATTCAGGCAGATCTTCAATGGGGAGGAAGCCGCTGTCCTCGATCTCCTTGGACGGATCCGAGAAATCCTCCATGCCGGCGAGATTGGAATTCAGCTCCTCTATCTGCCCGAACACTCTGGTGTACAGCTTCGGGATGTCATCCTCGATCCTGTCGAGGACAGTCGATGTGGGCGAGGCCTTGCTGTCGAATATGACCGGAACGACGAAGCCTCCTTTGATGTTATCGGCCAGTGCCTTGTTCTCACAGCCGACGCGTTCGCTCCTTATCCAGTAGATCAGCGCATCCTCGTTGATGTCGAGGCTGTTGATGATATCGAACGAATCGGAATGGCTGCGGCCGCAGTCCATGAGGGTGCTCTTCAGGGAAGTGCTCATCCCCGAATAGGCCATCTTTATCGTCTCATAGGTCCCTCCGACAACGTCGTCCTTGGCACCGTTCCAGAACGAGACCAGGATGTGGGCGCTGGAGACCAGGAATGCCGATACGAGCCTGTAGGATTCGTGCACATCCTCCTTTCTCTCGAACGGGATCAGAGGATCGGCGGTGTTGGGGTTGGACAGTATGTTCTGGACGATCTCCTGGTAGTCCCCGTCACATATGTCGGGGTTCTTTGCGATGTATTCGTCCAGTTCGAAAGGCAGAACGGGAATCACCACGAGCCCCTTGCTCAGGGCGATCTCCGCCGACTGTACATCGGCTCCGGGGGCCATCCCTGTCATGAGTATCTTCGGGGTGTTCGGATATCTGGAATCGAGGTCATCCAGCAGTTTGGAGAAGGATTCCATAGCCTCTTCCCTGTTGGCAATGGCGGTGTGTCCGCTTACCGATATGATCAACGGGGCCTCCCTGCGGATGGGAATGGTGCTGACGGTTCCGGTCATTCGGACGTCTCTCCTGCGTTGCGTACGACCTTGAATCCCAGCCCTTTCAGGATCGGGATCATGTTATCGATGGCCTCGGTGTCGCGTTCCTGGATATCCTGGGGCAGATCGTCCCATGGGACCAGATACGGGGATATGCGGTGCGCCACATCCTTTTCCTTCCCGTAGACCCATCCGTTGGATATCTTCTCATTCATCCACCTTTCGTGCTCCATGATAGAGAGTATAAGCCTCTCATCATCGTTGAATTTGGATAATCCGCCCTCGCCTTTCTCAATATGACAGCCTATCGCATCCAGTTTGCGGGGCATGTCCAGAGCCTGGTCCATATTGGAGTATTTCAGGTCCTGTGTGAGCGAATCCCATTCCGGATATTCCAATTCGCCGCCGGGATTCTCCTCCATGCGATGCCTGTTGTAATCATCATGGATTTCCTTTGCGATCTGCAGGATCTGTTCTGACAAAAGTCTGGGTACGTTCGTCTTCGCATTCTTGTCCAGATCGGACAACAGCTTGTCGGCTATGTCCGAAAGGGAGCAGGTGATCTGCAGACCCTCGGGGAAAGCCTCCCGGATATCCAGATATCTGTAGAGCTTGTCGGTCTTTTCCTCGGACGATTTCTGGGAGATCTCGCCCTCGTTGAAGCAGTAGTTCAGGCGGAGCCTCCGGTCGTCTATGACCATGTCAGATGTCTTCGGATGGATGCGGTTAGCGTTCCCGAAACCGTAACCCTTGCGGTTCCATTCCTGAAGCTCGTCGCAGAGGATGAGCAGATAGGTCAGGGGGCTTTCCTCCAATGTGAGCGGAGGGAACCCGTTCCTCTTGACCAGGGATTGCGGGTACAGGTTATGCATGAGTATGGCGCTGCACACGGACGGGATGTGCTCGACGTAGATCCCCTTCACTCTGGAATTCTTCCTCGAGACCATGGAGTAGCAGCGCGCCACGATGAGCGAGCTGAAGAATCCGTGGTCGCTGAAACGGTTCTCGAACATGGTCAGGGGATAGTTCCTGATGCATTCCTCGGTCTCCCCGTGACGGGAAAGACCTATTGTGCCAGACCCCTCGATCTGTACATCTATTATGCTGTTGTAGGGGCCGTCCTCGCCGTCAACCTTCAGCAGTCCGCCTATGGGGTCGAAGCCCAATACTATCTTCATCTGCGGATTGTCGGGGCACAGCCCGGACAGCGAATTGATGAACGATTTGGCCTGATTATGGGATATCTCGATGGGATATCCGATGTCATGGAATAGCGATGCATGGCCCCAGATGAACAGGAACAGTTCATCCTCGGAGGCGAAGCCGTTATTCCCGTAGGCGTCCCAGAATGCCCTGCGGACCTTCTCATTGGACAGATATATCCTGAGGCCCAGCAGGAAGACGTTGACCGAATGGATGTAGTGGTCCCTCTGGTTCTCAGTGAACACAGAGGCCTTGATCTCATAGTGCTTCATGACGTCGATCATGTCAAGGAGCGGGGAGCCGTCCTCGTCGTCCAGACTCCGGTAGAGGTCCATGTACAGGGTATAGACGTTCTCCGCGTTCATCGCGGACTCATTATTGATGAAATTTCTGATAGAGGTGAGGAGATTCTCCCGCTTGTCCGACTCTGGGCAGTTCCTAGGTATGATCAGTTCCTCGAGCTCCATGCTGTATGGAAGGGCGAATTAGTATATTGTTATCTCTGATGGTATAGGAGAATCATAACGGGAGTTTCATCGAGATGGGGCACAGCGATGCCTTTTTTATTGTGATAATAATCCATTTTTCGAGCGGAAATCCAGTTATTTGTGTGGAGAGGCTGGATCCTAATCGGTGTGATACGGTGTTCAGACAGAGGCTGTTCGAGATTATCGAGGTCGCAGAGGACGGTGACAGACCCAGTCAGCTTTACGATATCATGATGGTGACCACCATCATCGTCAGCCTTCTACCTCTGACCGTCAAAGAGTACTATGACGTATTCTACTATACGGACACGGCCGCGATGATAATTTTCATCTTCGACTATGTCGCCAGACTCATCACCGCGGATCTCAAATTTACCAAATACGGGAAGGGCGCCTTCATCAGATACCCTATAACCCCGATGGCCATCATCGATCTGCTTTCCATCCTGCCGTTCCTGACCATGGTGGACAACAGCCTGAAACTCCTCAGGATATGCAGGATATTGGAATCCCTGAGGATCATTCGTGTGTTCAAGATGCTCAGGTACTCGCGCAACCTGGTGATCGTTCTGCAGGTCCTCAAGAACTGCAAAGGCCCGTTGATCGCGGTCTGCGCCATGGCGATAGGTTACATAGTGGTCGCCGCTCTGGTCATTTTCAATGTCGAGGCCGATTCCTTCGATAACTTCTTCGATGCGATCTACTGGGCCACTGTGTCCCTGACCACGGTCGGATACGGGGATATCTACCCGGTGACGACGGTAGGCAGGATAGTGACGATGATATCATCGCTGTTGGGAATAGCCGTGGTCGCTCTACCGGCCAGTATTATCACAGCAGGATACATGAAGGCCATTGACAAGGATATAGCGGGTGACGATGATCCATCCGACAAATCCTGAACCGTCTGGCTGCAAATATCGCTGGCATTACCCAATAATCTCGATAATGGTCATGTTAATATCCAACCTGCCGATTACGATGCATGAATTACAGGTTGGTAGCCGTTCTGTCGGTACTTCTGCTGGCATCGATGACGTTGATCCCGGCGTTTGCAGACGGTTCGGATGCTGTGTCCTCGGAGGATTACGGGATACTGATAACAGCTACGGACGAACCCTATGATGCGATAAATGTCACCATAGAGAACGGCAAATCGAAGACCTGGATAATCTATGTGATCAACAATTCCGATTTCAACATGGACGTTTCATTCACATACACCACGTCAGGAGACGAGGTCAAGGTCGTAGAATATCCGACCAGCAATCTGCTGGTCCCGGAGAATCCGGTCGACCATCAGAACATCATGAAGAGCCAGATTACCCTGGCGGTCGATGAAATCGTCGGTTCCACCGATCAGGTGGTTGTCGACTTCACCGTCACCGTGACCGACATCAACCAGAGGACGCCTGCTCACCAGCAGCATATCGTGTTCAATGTGAAGGTGGATTCTGTCTTCGACACTTCCGGACAGTACAACAAGTATCTGGGAATCTATCCCAATACCCTGCCGTCTCCTCTGAATACACCTTGGATTCCGTTCCTGATAACCATCCTCTTCTGGGTGCTGATCTCTCAGGTGGGATGCGTAATCATCGCACCCAGGCTGGCAAAGGCTCTTGACAAGCACACCACTGACGATGATGCGGCCAAGTTCGAAAGGATAATCCGTCTGCTCTTCGGAGGAATCGTCCTGATAATGTCGGTAAACCAGGGCCTCAGCATCCTGGGAGCGGACGCCAGCATCATAGCCAAGGCGATGGAGCTGTCTGTAATCGCGGTCATCGTGCTGTTCCTGATACTGCTATGGAAAGTCTATATTCTTGTCTTAGAAGGCATTCTCGGGAGATTCGAGGATATCGAGGAATCATCCATCGATCTTACCCTCATGCCGCTGTTCAGGATGATCGGAAAGATAGTATTCTGGGTCATCGGTATTTCGCTGATCCTGAGCGCGTTCGGAGTGGACCTCGAGGGAATCCTAGTCAGTGCAGGAATAGTGTCTCTGGGAATCACGATGGGCGCCCAGAACATCCTGTCCCAGTTCTTCAGCGGTATCGTCATCCTCATGACCAGGCCCTTCAAGAAGGGAGATTTCCTGAAGATCAACAACACCGTCTACATCGTGAAAAAGGTGAAGCTCATGTTCACCGAGTTCTACAGCTGGGAACAGGATCAGATCATCACCATGCCCAACAACGCCGTAACGGCCGCCACTATCGTCAACCTTACCAAGGGCGACGAAGCCTACAGGCTGTTCATCTACTTCTCAGTGGCATTCGGTACGGATCTCAAGAAGGCAGAGCAGGTGATGCTCGATGTGGCCGAGCACAGTCCGGTGGTCCTTCACGATTCGGAGCATGCCGTTCCGATGGTCAGGATGACCGATTTCAAGGAGTCCGGTATCGAGCTGAGGCTTGCGGTCACCATCAGGGATTTCAACGGCTCCGTAACGGCCGGTTCCGCTCTTAGGATGGCCGTCTATCAGGCATTCCTGGACAACGACATCAAGGTCCCCTACAACAGGCTGGAGGTCGAGATGCTCAACGATTGTTTCAGGGGCGAGAGAAGGCCCGGGGACGTTGTCGAGGATTGAAATCAAATGCCCCGGACAACGGGGTTCTTCTTTCCTATCAGATGATGTGCCATCTATGATGCATAAGGGTGCCTGAAAGGCGTTAGGCGACGGTTAGCCCCAAGGGCAGAGTGCTCAGGCATCGTTTGTCGTCATCAGGTCCGAATCGATGATCGATCCCTATGACTTCGATCCGTCCGACATGCTGCCGTTCTATTGATATGCGGATAAAGGACAGTATCGATCCTTACAAAGGGTCGATAGCTTTCTCTTTGATTATTTCAGTCCGATGCAGAAGAGAAAATGGGGAAAAGAAGGACCGCCCGAAGGCGGTCCGTTTGTACTCAGTGTTTCCTGTTGTGCTCGATGTGAGCTACACCTGCGATAGCGATGGCCACGATGATTATGATCAGGAATGCGTTGTACAAATCGGAGTTGGAGTTGGTCTTCTCAGGCTCGAACTCTACCACGTAGAGGGAGTAGGAGAACAACTTTGCCTCCAGGTACGTCTCGTCCATATTCTTGACGAGAGTCGCATTCATTCTGACCTTGTTTCCGTTGACCATGTGGTACAGGACGCAGTCTTCGTTCTCAACAGGGATCTTTACGGTTATAGGTCCGTTGGCAGTGATATCGAAGGTCAAAGAGCCGCTGGTCTCTTCAACGGGGATGATGCTGGCCTTTGCGGTACCTTCGTAGTATCCGTCGTCGGGATCCATCGTAACGATGACGCCGGAGGGAGTCTGGAAGGAAGCCTTCTCGAAGTCCTCGGGGATATCGAAGTAGAATGAATCGTCGACACGGTTCACATCCTCGTAGTCGATGTTCTTGACCTTGGAACCGGTTACGGTCTTGAGTTCGAGGCTCTGGATGGTGTCATAGCTGAACATCCATACTCCGTCATCTACCCATCCATAGGTCTTTCCGTTGGAATCAGCGACCCAGAGGACGCTCGATCCGACGGACTTCTCGATGTAATCCATGTAGTGGGCGTTGTAGCTCACACCGTCGAGGGTGTAGGTCACGGCGACGGGTTCGGCCTGGATCGAGATCGTTCCGAATCCGGTCTGGATTATCGAAGGATCAAGGATGATCTTGTTGCCGTCGAGGGTGAATCCGACGCAGGATGACTTGTCGACGGTGTAGCCGGGCACGAAGTCAATGTACATGTCTCCGGTGCTCTTGTCCAATCCGAAGCTTGCTCCGACGAACTCGACCTGAAGGATCAGGTTGTCATTGACCTCTACCATGGAATAGCCGTCCAAGAGGTAGAGAGGTCCTTTGATAGTCCAATCGGAGTAGACATCGTACTGGTTGACGAGCACGATTCCTCCGTCGATCTCGAGGGTGTTGTCGGTGCTGTACAATATGCTGCCGAATATGAAGTAGGTTGCGAAGATATCGTCCATGATGAACGGTCCGTCTGCGCTGAGCTTCAGATCCGAGGTCGTACCGTTGCTGGTTCCCGTCAGCCTGGCCTTGTAGCCGTCGACGGTAGTGAAGGTGATATCGATCTTCTCGAAAGTCATCTCGAACAGCGAGCTCTCCACGTTCTCGATGTATCCGTCGATGCTGCTGAGTGCCCTGACATTGAAGTCGTAGTCTCCGATATAGAAGCCGCTTACGTCGATACGGTCGTAATGGCTGTCGCTAAAGAGGGACAAGTCCTCTACGTATCCGTAGTCGAAGGTGATTCCGTAGGATGTGACCGACTTGTGTCCAGAGGCCTGGGTGTAGTTAACGGACATGTTCTGGAATGTTCCCTTGTACACGAAATCTTCCAAGGTGGTGAACCTGACGGCCTCACCGCTGTTGTACAAGATGGTGGTGGTGTCTCCGTAGCACTCGAAGGTTATCACACCCTCTGCCGTGAAGGCAAGGAACTCGAAATCGGACAGGAGCATAGTGGATCCGAGGCCGTTCTCCACAAGGCTGTCGGCCTTCACATAGAGATCGAAGTCGTAGTCGGCATCAGTGGTGTCGCCCATGTAGCCTACTTCGACGGCGAGGTCCTCAGCATAGAAGTCCATGCTGGACGTGATGACCCTGGCTTCGTCGAGGTAGAGAGACATATCGCCCGAGAACACGATGTCCGCGGGGATGTAGTCGTTGATGTTCATTATGACCTCGAGGATGCTGGACGGCGGGTGCTCCATGATATCCTCGATGACTGCCATTATGTCATCGAAGTCGAGATCGGACAGATCGAGTTCTCCGGTGTACTCGAATTCGAGATCGTACATCTCGACATAGACGGAGTCGCTCAGGACCGAGAATTCCCCGACGAGCAATCTGTATCTGACATCCATCACGCCCTCGTCGATTGTGAAATCGGCGTTGAAGGTGATGGTATCCATCTCTACCTCGAAGTTGACATTCTCAGAGTAGCATTCGATCTCAAGATCTCCGACGAGCAGCAGGTTGTATGTGCCGTCCTCGAGCTTCAGGTTGAAACTGGGGAGTTCTGCGCTGATCAACATATTGTCGTTACTCAGAGTGAATTCGCAGTCCAGGGATACAATTTTCATGGTCTCCTTGACGGCATCGATCTCGACCGAGTATCCGTCATAGGCGAAGTCCATACCGGGGCCGGTCACATAGACGCTGCCCACATCGATGGTCTCCTTGATCGTAACGGTGGGGAAGGAGATCTCATCAACGAGTCCGTACCAGTCGTAGTGCATGAGTCCGTCAACGTAGGGGATGAGCGCATCGAAATCGATATCGATGTTGAATGAAACATCCATATCCTCAGCATCGATGGCATCGATCTCCCTGATCATATCGGTGAGAGGGGCAATGGCCTCCACATCCACATACTGCATCGCGACTGCGAGCAGCTGCTCGAAGAGCTGGCAGTCTTCAGGTATGAGGTCTCCGAAGATGTCATCCCAGGAGTCTGCGTCGCTCTCATAGCTGGTGACAAACTCGATAATCTCCATGAACCTCTCTGCGGTGAACGGGTTGTTGGCCGTTGTCATATCGATGGAGAAGAGGTCCTTTGTGGATACTCCGTCGATCTCGAGGTCGTATCCATTCATATTGATCTCGATGTTCCCGATATCCGTCGTGGCGGAGTACGCTAACAGTGAATCGTTAACGGTTATCTTGATGACGTATTCGAGGTCCTCGATCAGCATGTAGCTGGAATCGTCTCCGGCGGCGTAGCCACAGGAGACATCTCCCTTAGTCTCGAAGGTGAGGACGTCTTCCTTTACGGTAAGTTTTTCAGAGGGGAGGAAGAGGAACATCATCAAATCTTCCTTGTTCACGGCGAACTTCATTTTTCCGGACTCCATGGTAAAGGTGTCCGTGGAAGAGTCCGCCTCCATCTTAAATCCGTCATAGGTGGCCATCATCTCCTCTGTGGTCACCTCGATCTGACCGATATCGAAGGTTCCCTTGTAGGTGAAAGTGCAATAGCCGGCATCGCCCATGAAATCGGACCAGTCGTAATTCATAGCAGCCAGCACGTACGGGATCATGAATGTGGTATCGATCTCGGATATGGTATCAAGATCTATATCGGCATCCCTCATGTATGCGCCGAAGAGGTCCATATCGATTTCGGAGAGGTCGACTCCGTAGCTCTCTGCGAGCGCAAGGACATCAACGTCGCCCAGGTCTGCGATGGCCAATACCTCGTCCAGACTGTCCCCTGCAAGGAATGAATCGATCATTTCCCTTATCGTCAGGTAGTCTTCGGACTCAAGGAAATCGTCGGGGATAAGTTCCTCGATGAATTCTTCCCAGGTGTCTATGTCGGTCTCGTAGTTCATGAAGAAGGAGATCATGTCCTCGATCTTCGCGAAGGAGAAGGGGTTGTGGAGGGTCGACATGTCGATAGTCATCGTATCGCTGATCGAAATGCCGCTTACGGTCATGCCGAACTCTTCTGTGGCGATCTCCAGCCCGTCGAGTTCGATGGAGTCGACGTACTGAAGGACCGAGTTCTTCAGAGACATTGTGTTCTTAGCGGTGAGACCGTCGATGGTATATGTCTCAGTAGTAGAATCAACCGTGGTGGATGCGTCGATGTCGAATGTGAGATCAACATCGAGGTTGTCCAGGGATGACAGGTCTGATATGCTGACGTCGGGTGTGATGCCTGATATGACTGCAGTCAGGTCCACATAGAGGTTGTACACGACGTCCACGTTCTCCACAACGGCATACAGGACACTGGTTCCGGCCATCGTGAAGTTGGCCTTGTCGGTGTTGTTGTAGATCGGGGTGTCCAGTGAGAAGCTGCATCCTGATAATCCCGAGGTTATGGTTCCGAGGACCTCATTACCGTATTTCATATCGATAGTGGGCACACTCATGAGGAAGTTACCATTCGCTTTGATGCCCAGGTCGGCAAATGAGCCGCCCATGAAGACATCAATGATGTTTCCTGAGAATTCGATGACGGCTCCAAGGGCTGCAGTGAAGTCTCCGGTGAAGGAGAACTGGACGCCGTTGACCGTGATCGAAGTGCTCTGGGGGACCGAGAGTGTGGCGGTGACATCAGCTTTGAAGGTGCTGGTGTCGATGCTCATCTCGATATCATAAACCACCGAACCGTCCAGTTCGATGGTGACGTCCTCTGTCACTGGAATGACGGAAGAGGAGGGAAGACCCTCAAAGTACACGCTAGAACCGGCTTCCATGACCAAGGTTCCGGATCCCGTAGCGGACACATCCTCGATCATGTTGACGTAGAGGATACTGCCGTCTTTGAAAGTGATCGTAGCACCGTTGATTATAACATCGCCGTAGATCTCGGCGGTAACTCCATCATTGACGGTAATGTCCTGAGACACGTCTCCGGTGATGTATATGTTCACCTCATCGTCTAACGACTCATCGTTTTCAGGGGATCCAAGCAGCGGGCCTGCATCTGTCTGATCAGCGTCGTTCACGATGAATGCGAACGAGAACAGCATCATCGCCGCGATAGCGAAAGCGGCGATGAGTTTCATTTGCATTTTCATTTCATTCCTCCCTTGAGAGATTATGGTTTATTGTATGCCAGCAATGTAGAAAAAGGATTTCCTTTACTTTATAAAAGAAAAAGATTGAGCTCCCCCTAACCGGGGGAGTTTAGGGTTTCAATTCTTGGCTTTAGCTATGGATTCGTCAATATAAGACTGCCAAACCTTCTCGATGTCCTCGCGGGCCATCGTATCGAGGACGTACTGGGCGAACTCGTCGCCTGTGGCTCCCGTATCCCTGCCGGTCATGACCAGCTTCTTTTCGAACTGGGTCGTGATATCCAGGGCCATGTTGAGCTTCTTCGCCTTCTCGATCTCGCCGATGTGCTCCATCATCATGGCAACGGCCTTGATCATGCTGCAGGGGTCGGCGTATTGGGCGCGGCCCTCCGTGACCATCCTGGGAGCGGATCCGTGGATAGCCTCGAACATGGCGTATCTCTTACCGATGTTGGCGGAACCTGCGGTTCCCACTCCGCCCTGGATCTGGGCGGCCTCGTCGGTTATGATGTCACCGTAGAGGTTGGGCAGGACGAACACCTTGAAGTTGCTCCTCCTGGCTGGGTCTATGAGCTTGGCGGTTGTGATGTCAACGAACCAGTCGTCCCACTGCACTTCGGGGTAATCCTTGGCGACCCTCTCGGCGATGCTGAGGAACTTACCGTCGGTAGTCTTGATGATGTTGGCCTTGGTGACCAGCGAAACGTAGTTGACGCCGGTCTTCTTGGCGTGCTCGAAACCGGCGCGGATGATCCTCTCGGTACCCTGCGTCGTGGCGACGCAGAAGTCCATCGCGAGGTCTTCCGTGACGTTCACTCCGTCGCTTCCGAGCGCGTAGCTTCCCTCGGTGTTCTCCCTGTAGAAGACCCAATTGATTCCGAGCTCTGGCACAGATACGGGTCTGACGTTCGCGAACAGGTCGAGTTCCTTCCTCATGGCGACGTTCGCGCTCTCTATGTTCGGCCATGGATCTCCCTTCTTGGGAGTGGTCGTGGGACCCTTTAGGATCACGTGGCACTCTTTGAGTGCGGCAAGGGTGTCGTCGGGAATGGCCTTCATGACCTCGACGCGCCTCTCGATGGTGAGGCCGTCGATCTGCCTGATCTCGACCTTGCCGGCCTTGATCTTGTCGGCAAGCAGGACTTCCATGACTTTCTGGGCGGAGGCGCAGATGTAGGGTCCGATACCGTCCCCTCCGCACACTCCGATGATGAGCTTGTCCAGTTTGGAGTAGTCGGTCCAGTCCGGTTCGTTCTTGAGAACCTCGACCCTCTCCAACTGCCTCCTGAGGAGGACGCCGAATTTCTCCTGCGCCTCTTGGATTGCTTTCTCGTCTACCATTGTTATCGGGCAACCGATTGTCAACATTCTAGATAATACGCTAGGTCTAGGGACTCTTCGTTTTCTATAATATTCGACGAACAATGTACTTATATTATGTAGAAATGGAGGCTCTTATGATATTCGACCGCCTAGCTAACGGCATCCAAAAGCATGCCAAGGCTATCATTGTCATCTGGGTCGTGATCCTCTGTATCGGCGGATTCTTCGCCGTTAAGTCCGGAGAGGTCATGAGCTACGACGTCACCAGCATGGCCCCGGAGGATTCGGAATCGATAATAGGTTTCGCAGTCCTCCAAGAGCACTTCCCCATCGCAGAAGTCGATGTGACTTCCGCACCCATCATCGTGATCTATTACGGGGATCAGCTGGCTCTACAGGAAGCCAACGATCTGGTGGTTGCCATAAACCAGGCGGCGAAGACATTCGAGCCAGTAGTAAGTCTGACGGCATTGGACCCGACGTCGCCTACCGGCCCCGGAATAATAATGGGAATGTTCAGCCTTTCCGACAGCGTCGAGAGTCCTACAGCTTTCACACCCCAGCTCCGCGAATTCATCGACGGAGTGAAGGAGTCCATCGGATTCAAGGGATCGGAATACCTGACAGGAATGACAGCCATATCATACGATATGGAGCACGACGCTTTGGAGGATGTCTCGAAGATCGATATCTTCACAGTTCTGATGATCCTCATCCTGATCGGACTGTTCTTCAGGGCCATTGTGACGCCCATGGCTCCTCCGCTCACCATCGGGGTGGCAGTCGTCATCACGCTCGGACTGATCTACGGGCTCGGCCAGATAATGAACATTTTCTTCATCACGAACATGTTGATTGTCGTATCCATGATGGGAGCGGGATGCGACTACTGTATCTTCATCATAGCCCGTTACAGAGAGGAGCTCCGCAAGGGACACACACATGACGAAGCCGTCCACCAGGCGGTCACCTGGGCCGGCGAATCCATCGCGATATCCGGAGCATCGGTCATCATCGGTTTCGGTGCGATCTCCGTCTGCGACTACTCTCTGATCTCAACGATGGGAATCTGTCTCGCGCTGGGAGTCCTGGTCGCCCTCATCGCGGCCCTCACGCTCATTCCGTCCATCCTGCAGCTTGTGGGGGACAAGATATTCTGGCCTACCAGCCTGGCATCCTTCCAGGAAGGAGGAAAGGCCACCCGCGGATGGTACGCATGGTGCGCCAAGGTAGGAGACTCATACTTCCACAAGTCGGCTCGTTTCTCGCTGAAGCATGCCAAGGCCATCGCGGTCTGCGCCATCCTGGTGTCGGTCCCCGCCGTATACGTCATGCAGGAGACCGAGCAGTCTTACGATATGATCACCTCGATGCTCGGAGGAGAGTCAGGAGAGGGAATGGAATACATCTCGGAGTACGCCGATCAGGGAATGATAATGCCCAACTACTCCATAATCGAGTACAAGGAGTCCCTGGCTACCGTACAACCGGCGGAAACCGGTTTAGGCACTCTGTACTGGACGGATTATTGGAAGAACACGGTCAGCCCGACCCTAGATCCGCTATACGACAGGATACTTTCAGACGAAAACATCGCATATATCGAGGGCCCGTTCATCTGGGACGATATGTATGCTATGATACAGGAGGCGGGAATAACAGATCCGGACGAGCAGGTCCAGTTCATAAAGGATCACATATCCTCGACCAGCGCCCTGTATCTCGATGGTATCCTTCAGGCCACATCGGCCATGGGACTCAATACAAAGTACATCATCAATGGACTAGGTTTGATGATTGAGGATATGGTTAACATTGATTTCAGCTGGAACGCCGAGGTTCAAACCTCCATCAATAAGGGTTTGACTGATTCAACAGCGATTGTATCTGATATGGAGGCCCGTTTCGCAGAGCAGCATTCTGGACCTATGTCTGGCGCACTCAAGACAATCATTGATCAGTTTAACGCACAGGGAATAACTAATGATATGCTCGTCTATGGTCCGGGAACCATTATCGATGCCCAGGCCGCCATGGCAGGTCTGGAGTTCAACTGGAACCAAACGGTGGCCCAGGTCAAAGAAATGGGAATAACCGATCCCGACACGATCGTAGCTACGATCATTTCAATGGTTCCCGCGGAATATCAGGATGCATTCAATACGATGATCCAGCAGCTCAACGCACAGGGGATCACAAACGACATGCTGGTTAACGGTTTCGGACCCATCATCGATGCCCAGTTCGCAGCTATGTCCTTCAGCTGGCTGGACACTGTGGCCGACATTGAGGCGATGGGAATAACCGATCCCGACACGATCGTTACAATGGCTACACAGATTGCACAGGAAGAGAGCCCGACAGCCGCCCAGATTATAAATGGGGTTCTGAACATGATGCACATGTTGGGTTTTTCCAACGAGATAATTATCAACGGTTTCGGACCAATGATCGATTACGCTATGAACATCATGCCGACAGTGGTCGGAGGTTCGTTCGTAGTCAACGATGCTCAGGGAAGTCATCTGCAGCCCGGCGACGTGACCTACATCAAGATCTCGTCGGCAGCAGTACAGGCCGCAATGTCTCCCAGATCGATGGAGTCGATCAAACTGATAGACGACAGCGTGAGCGCGTACATGGCGGACAACAAGAGCATCGTCGTAGAGAAGTGGGACACCGGTACCGCAGTGGTCATGTTCGAGGTATCCGAGAAGGTGAAGCAGCAGTTCACCATGATCGAGGTCTTGGTGGTGGTTCTGATCCTGATCCTGCTTCTGGTGGTCATGAGGTCGTACCTCATACCCTTGAGGTCAGTCCTGACCATCCTGATGTCCATCTCATGGACTCTGGCGATGACCAACCTGGTCTTCGTGCACCTTCTGGGGATCGACGTCCTCTGGATGATACCCATCATCCTTCTGGTCATATGCCTCGGACTGGGAATGGATTACGATATCCTGCTGACCACGCGTATCAAGGAGAACGTCATGGCCCGCGGAATGAGCAACGATGACGCAATCTTCCACGCAGTCACCCACACGGGATCGGTCATCACCATCTGCGGACTGATCATGGGAGGCGCCTTCGGTACCCTGATGATCTCCGGAATGCCTATGCTGCAGGAGTTCGGATTCGCGCTCTGCTTCGCCATCCTTGTCGATGCCCTCATAGTCCGTACCTACATTGTGCCAGCCATCATGCATCTGCTGGGTGATTGGAACTGGAAGGGCCCTGGCGCCAAGATGCCCGAGAGGGACAAGGAAGAGGAGTGAAGATACCGTTCAAAACCATCAGGGAACGGGAAAATGATGCCTCCAGCATCATCCGTTCCCTTTTTATCTAATTATAAGGTTGCGCATTACAGGTTAAGCATATGGATGCGTTAGTATTATTGGCGTTCATCATTTACTTCGCCGTAGTATTGGGGATCGGATACTACTTCTACAGCAGATCCCGCAATATGGAGGATTACATCCTCGGCGGACGTAATATGAATCCCTACGTCACGGCCATGTCCGCACAGGCTTCGGATATGAGCAGCTGGCTGCTGCTCGGTCTGCCCGGTGCGGTACTGTGCTTCGGACTGGGGGAGGCATGGATCGGAATCGGTCTGGCCTTAGGATCATATCTGTCATGGCTGTTCGTGGCCAAGAAGCTCAGAAAGCACTCTGTCGTCGCAGGCAACTCCCTGACCATGCCGGAGTTCTTCTCCAACCGTTTCGGAGACAAGAAGGGATACCTGAGGATGATCTCAGCTGTCATCATCCTGTTCTTCTTCGTCATCTACGTGGCCTCCGGATTCAAGGGATGCGGAACCATCCTGAGCACAATCTTCACCGATCTGGATGTCACGATAGCCATGATCATCGGTGCGGCAATCATCATCCTCTATACCTTCATGGGAGGATACAAGGCCGTCTGCTGGACAGATTTCTTCCAGGCCATACTGATGGTCATAGCGATCGTCGTCGTGCCTCTGGCAGTCATCGGCAACCTTGGAGGAATGGATCAGGTCAACACCCTTTGGGAGAGCACCGGTGTGGAGCAGTTCACGAATCTGTTCTACGACGGAGGCTCAGCGCTGTCATTCATCGCGATATTATCGCTGATGGCATGGGCGTTCGGTTACTTCGGAATGCCGCATATCGTCGTCAGATACATGTCGATAAGGCATCCCAAAGAGGTCAAGGTCGCAAGGAGGGTATCGCTCGTATGGATCGTCATCGCTCTCGGTGCCGCCATACTCATCGGAATGGTGGGAAGGGCATACTTCGAGGCCCACTACGGAACCATCATAAGCGCGGACAGCTCGTCCATCATCACTTATGCCATCCCTGGCGGAACGGCCACATACAACGCCGAGCACATCTTCATCACCATGGTCGGTGACCTGTTCTATCCGATCATAGCCGGTTTCCTGTTCGCAGCCGTCATGGCCGCGATCATGTCCACCGCGGACTCCCAGCTCCTGGTGTCATCCTCTTCGATCACCAACGATGTCCTCAAGGGAAGCAAGTGGGCCGAGAAGCAGGAGGATCTGGACAAGAAGCTGATGTGGATCTCCAGATTCATAGTCATCGCCGTCGCGATATTCGCATTGATCCTGGCAGCGTTCGGAAGCGATTCCATCATGGGTCTCGTGTCCTACGCTTGGGCCGGATTCGGAGCCGCGTTCGGTCCGCTGATGATCCTCTCCCTGTACTGGAAGAGGATGAACTTCAACGGGGCCCTCGCAGCAATGCTCGTGGGATTCGCCACGGTTATCCTGTGGAACACCTTCCTCAAGGCCTCCACCGGAATCTACGAGCTCCTGCCCGCATTCATCTTCGCGCTCATCGCCGGTATCGTCGTATCGCTGATCACCGCTCCTCCGTCCGAGGAGATCGAGAAGCAGTTCGACGAGGCCCAGGTCTACGAAGAAGAGTGAAAACATTTACCGCCCTTCGGGGCGGTCTTTTCTCATCAACAGATACGGATACGCCGTGAAGCACCAGAGCATCATCAGGAATCCGCCTACGGCCCTGCCGAATTCTGGAATTATTAGGCTTGGAATCGCCAATATCGCGGCACCGGCAATCATGCCGACCAGATAGCCAATCGCCTTGTCCTTGGCAGCACTTTCGCGCACCTCGTAATGCACATACCTGTGCTCCAGGGCCCTACCGATCATCATGCCGTAGAGGAAGCCCATATAGGTGGCCACATCCGCCGGATCGGCCCCGAACGTGGTTAAGGCTATAACTGCTATTATCGTGAGGATAGCGGAATACGCCAAACATACGGAATAGAAGCAGAAATCGTTCCTCAGCGATATGTCGGCCGCCTTCCAGGCTACCGCTGCCGAACATAGGCCGACCAATAGGCCGACGATGATGTCCAAAGGTGTATGAGCGCAGAGGACCAGTCTTGCAGCTATCACAAGGATCAGGATGACGATAAGGACAATCGATACGACCTTCCTCACCATCAGCGAAGCGGGTATCAGGGATGCTGACGTAATCGCCGTGTGTCCGCTGGGGCAGGAGAGGCCATTGGCATTCGCCCCCGGAACCTCGATGATATTGGGATCGAGCACCCATGGCCTCGGCTGCGCTATGATGTACTTCAGCGATTTGGCGAAGGCCATCGCTGGAATGAAGCTGAGGGAGATGATGTCGCCTTTCCTCTTGTCGATGTACCAAAAGAACGCCATGGCAATCATCATCGGAAGTGCCAGATAGACCGCTTTTGAGGATACGGCGGTGAAGAAATCCTGCAGGAACGGGTATTGGAGCCTGAACTCCTGAATAGGAATTAGGATATCTATGCCCGTCCACATGCTGTTCCGATGGCTGTGGCCGTATTAACCTATTCCGAGAATATCATGGGTTTTATACGGCCAATATGATTGAGAGGCCGATGGGGGCCAGGATTTCCGACTACGATACTATCGAGGACGTCTTTGAGGCAGAGATGACCCTCAAGGGCTCAAGATTCATAGGGATTCTAATGAAATGCAGGTCGGAATCCGATATCTCTGATTGCTTGTCTGCGGTCTCGGACAGGTACCGCGACGCTACCCATTACTGCTATGCGGCGGTATTCAACGGTTCAGAGAGGAAGGAGAAGTCCAGCGATAACGGAGAACCATCCGGCACCGCAGGCAAACCTATCCTCTTCTCGCTGAAGGGTTCGGAATTATCTGACGTTATTTGCATCGTGGTAAGGTACTTCGGAGGCACCCTTCTGGGAACGGGCGGTCTGGTGCACGCTTACACGGAAGCATCCAAAGCGGTCCTGGAGAAGGCCGTCCGCTGTCCCCGTACCGCCTGCTGCGTCTACAGATTCACTTTGGATTACGGTTATTACAACGTGTTCGAGAGCAAATGCAGGGATCTGATGGCATGCAATCCTCAATGCGAGTACTCTGACAAGGTAGATGTCAAGGCATGGATCCGTATCGGCGATCAGGACGAGTTCGTCCGCAGGATAATCGACCTTACCGAGAGGCACGTGATGCTGAAGGCCGCTCCCGACGAGTATATCGATGCCCCGAAGAGGGGATGATCTCAGAGACCCTGCTGTCCGTCGTCGTAGTAGCCTTCCAAGGTATCCTCTATGTCGTATCTCCTGAGATAGAACAGGATGAATATCGAAAGGCAGATGATGACTGCGAGGAATCCGCCCATGACCAGTATGTTGAAGTCTCCGACGCCTACGTCCGCATCGTGGAAGAAGAAGGCGTAGTTGGAGAAGTGATTGGTCTTGAAGATGACCTCTCCGTCATCGTATACCGGGAACAGAGGTTCGCCGTTGGTGACCTTCTTGGCCCTACCGGAATCCGGCAGGTAGACGACCATCAGGTCCTTCGGGTCCTCGCCGGCAGCAAGGGTGTAAGGTATGGAGACAATGACATCGGTCTTGAAGTCTATGGCTGTCGCATTGGTGCCGTACAGGATGGCAAGGTCGTAGGCCTTGGAGATATTGAGGTCCGCATATTTCTCGGGGATCGTAATCTCCTTCATCTGTATGCCGACGGTGGCCTCGGCGGTGTTGATCCTGCTGAGGGCGCGCTGTGTGAACAGCATCTCTCCGCTGGGGAATTCCACGACCAGCTCGGTGTCCTTGTAGTTGGCGAGGGTCTTGACGAGACTGGCGCTCATGACGACGGTATCTGAACTGACGAGCGAAATGAAAGCAATGGGTTGCAGACCTGCGTCGAAGGCATTCTTGATCTCGGTCTTGAGAGCATCCTCGTTCAATACCACGGCCTTGCCCTCAACCTCTTCGACGTCGAACTCGATGGTCTTAACGTCGCTTATGATCACTTTGCACGTGTCGAACACTCCGCTGTCGGTGTTGGTGACGGTGATGATGGTAGTTCCGGTTCCTTTAGCCAGGACGAATCCCAGGTTGTCGACCGTGGCGACGCTGCTGTCGCTGGAAGAGAACGTGCACTGGGGATATGTGGCGTTGTCTGGAAGAACGACGTATTCGATGAGGAACATGTCGCCGACCTCGTATTCGTATTCGTCCTTTACAATCGACACCGAAGTGACCGGTATCTTCTCGATTGTTATGGAACAAGTATCCGCGACGCTTTGGTTGGATACGCTCCTCAGTGTGATCGTGACCGTTCCGTCCTTGATCGCGGTGACCTCTCCTGTCTGGGAGACGGTGGCGATGCTGTTGTTGCTTGATGTCCATGTCACGCTCTTGTCCGTGGCGTTGTTAGGAAGTACGGAGGCTGTGAGGGTCGCCTTGGTCCCTATGGTCATCTTAGTGGGTGCGTTCAAGATCTCGACGGATGTGACGGCCTGAGTGCTCACTGTAACATTGCAGGTCGCCGTCTTCTCATCCGGCGTCATGACTTTGATCGATGCCGTCCCTACTCCGACCGCCGTCACGGTTCCGCTGCTGTCCACCGTTGCGACATCGTTGTTGCTGGAGGTCCAGAATACGGTCTTGTATTTCTGCGTGACATCGGACGGGGTGATGGTGACCGTCAGCTTCTCCTTATCATTCACCTTAAGGGATGTGGAGGTCTTGTTGAGCGATATCGTCTTGACATGCTGCTCCACAGTGATGGCACATGTGGCGGTCTTGCTCTCTCCGCCCACAGCGGTAGCCGTGATAGTCGCTGTTCCGGCCTTGACGGCGGTGACCGTGATCGATGCCGTCAGAGGGGTTCCGGAAGCGGTCGTCTCCGTGGCAGATACGGTAGCGATCGTATTGTCGGAAGTGGACCACGTTATGTTCTTGTTGGTGGCGTCAGCGGGAGTGATGGTGGCAACGAGAACAACTGTCTTGTTGGCATCGTCCTTGGCGTCCAGCTCCAGGGTCTTGCTGGTTATGTCCAACGTTATTGAAGTGACAGCCGTATCCGCATCGGTTTCATCCGAGACCGCGGTTACCGCGAAAACGCATGCCGCAAGTGCGGCGATTGCGAGAGTCAATAAGAACAGGCGTTTTACTGTGCTGCCTTCACGGCCGGAGCCGGCCGTTCTACCCTGGGTCATGAACGTGATAACAGAGAGGTCCCATATAAGGAGTGGCATTAACTTGTGCACGCGTGCGGGCGTTCCTTATATGAGGACAATGTACCCCTGTCCATGCTGATTAAAGCCCAGTCGATCACCAAAGCTTTCGGACCGCTAAAGGTACTGAAGGATGTCAGTCTTCAGATCAACGAGGGCGACAGCATAGGGCTCATCGGAGTCAACGGAGCCGGTAAGAGCACTTTCCTGAAGATAATGCTGGGGGAGATGAAGCCCGATACCGGGGAACTTACCCGCAACACGCAGAGGATCGGATATCTGGAACAGTTCCCCGAATCCTCCTCGGAGTACACGGTCCGCGACGTCCTCGGAAGGCCCTACGGGCATATCGAGAACATCAAGCGCCGTCTCAAGGAGATCGAGGACGAGATGATGGCCGGCGGGGACATAGACTGGAACGCCCTGGCCGAGGAGAACGCCAGGCTGGAATCCCAACTGGCCAAGTGCGATATGGACGACGAGGGCAACCAGAAGAAGGCGCTGGAGAAGGTCGGTCTGTCGGGAGAGTTCATGGAGAGGACCATGGACTCCCTTTCCGGAGGAGAGAGGGCCAAGGTGATGCTCTCGAGGATCGTCGTGCAGGCCGAGGAATGCGACCTGCTGGTAATGGACGAGCCCACCTCCCATCTGGACATCGATACCGTCGAATGGCTGGAGGACTACCTTCTGGATTCGCACTGCGCCGTATTGGTCATCAGCCACGACAGGTACTTCCTTGACAAGATCGCGACCAGGATGCTGGAGATTGAGCACGGGAAGTCAAGGGAGTACAAGGGCAACTATTCCGATTTCATCATGAAGAAGATGCTGGACCTCGACCGCATGCGCAAGGAGTACCAGAAGTACATGGCCGAGAAGAGGCACCAGGAGAGCATCGCCAAGCAGATGTACATCGACAACCCCTTCCTGACGGTCCACAAGACCAGGCAGAAGATGATCGAGAAGATGGAGGAGAAGGAGAAGCCTGAAAAGATGGAGGAGATCACCGTCAAGATACAGGCGGCCCACAAGTCCGGGAAGAACGTCCTCATGGCGAAGGACCTGTCCGTCGATTACGGAGGAAAGACGATACTGGAACATGTGGATCTCGATGTCCACAAAGGCGATAAGATCGGCATATTCGGCGCCAACGGCCAGGGCAAGTCCACACTTCTGAAGGCCATACTTGAGGAGATCCCGTCCAAGGGAGAGCTCTGGGTGGCGCCCGGGGCCAAGATCGGTTACTATTCGCAGAATCACGAGGGGTTGGACCTGAAGCTTTCCGCAGAGGAGCAGATACTGACCGTCATCGGAAAGGAGAGGAGAGGGGAGGCCAGGCAGATGCTGGCAAGGTTCCTGCTGTTCGGAGAGGACGTGGAACGTCCGATGTCCACCCTGTCGGGAGGCCAGAGGGCCAGGGTCGCGATGTGCCTGCTGCTACTCGATGCCACCAACCTGCTCATTCTTGACGAGCCGACCAACTATCTGGACATTCCTGCGAAGCATGCGATCGAGGAGGCCCTTGTGGAGTATGACGGGACCGTCATCACAGTCACTCACGACAGGTACTTCCTGGATACCGTCTGCACGAAGATGATCGAGGTGAAGGATCACCGCGCCATATGCTTCTCCGGAACGTATTCCGAGATGAAGGGCAGGAAGAACACCAAGGAGATCGTCATGGATGCCGACGAGTATCGCGTTCTGGCCCCGTTCACCAATTGGGTCACCGGGAAGAAGTACGTCAAAGGCGACCGCGTTCTCATCGCCCCTGCCGACCAGAAGAGCTTCGAATGGGCGCTCAATCAGGGCAAACTGAAGAAGACCGGAGGCCGTCAGAGGAAGAAGGTCAATGTTCCGGACGCCCCCAAACAGGGGTCTTGAAAAGAAAGGAAACGGCCCGCCCTTTCGGGCAGGCCTGTGTTTTCACTGAGACGCCATCCTTCTCAGGACGTACTGCAGGATACCGCCGTTGGCGATGTATTCAACCTCTGCTGGCACATCCACTCTGCAGATGGTCTTGAAGTCGAGCTTCTTGCCGTCCTTGTAGGCCGTGACGAATATCTCGCCCTTGGGCTCGAGGTCGGACAGATCGATGTCGAACGTCTCTGTTCCGTCGAGTTCGAGGGTCTCGCAGTTCTGACCGGGGAGGAACTGAAGGGGAACTATTCCCATTCCCACGAGGTTCGACCTGTGGATCCTCTCGAAGGATTCTGCGATGACGGCCCTGATGCCGAGAAGGAACGGTCCTTTGGCCGCCCAGTCCCTTGAGCTTCCCGTACCGTACTCCTTTCCGGCAAGGATGATCAGAGGCGTCATGTCGTCCTCGTACTTGCGCGAGGTCTCGAAGATCGTGTCGACGGATCCGTCAGGCATGTATCTGGATCTGCTCCCCTCGGTTCCGGGTACGAGCTGGTTCCTGAGCCTGACGTTGGCGAAGGTACCGCGAACCATCACCTCGTGGTTGGCCCTTCTGGATCCGTAGGAGTTGAAGTCCTCCTTCTTCACGCCTTTGGCGAGGAGATACCTTCCGGCATCGGAGTCCTCTGAGAATACTCCGGCGGGGGAGATGTGGTCGGTGGTTATGGAATCGCCGAGTTTCGCCAGGCATCTCGCCCTCTTGATGCTCTTGATCTCCGGCTCCTCGAATATGTCGTCGAAGAACGGAGGGTTCCTGATGTATGTGGAGTCCTCGTCCCATCCGAACAGGGGCGAGTCGCTGCACTGGACAGCATCCCATCTGGCGGATCCCTTGAAGATGTCGTTGTACTTGGCGATGAAGGTCTCTCTGGTGACGAATTTGTCGGTGAGCTCCTGGATCTCCTCGTCGGAGGGCCAGATGTCCTTCAGGAAGATTTCCTTGCCGTCCACGACCGACAGAGGCTCCCTGTCCATGTCGATGTCGACGCGTCCGGCTATGGCGAATGCCACGACCAGAGGCGGGGATGCAAGGTAGTTCGCCTTGACGAGCGGGTGTATGCGTCCCTCGAAGTTCCTGTTGCTGGAGGCTATGGCCGCTACGGCAAGGTCATTGGCCTTGATGGAGTTGCTGACCTTGTCGGAGAGGGGTCCGCTGTTACCGATGCATGTCATGCATCCGTATCCGCAGACCTGGAATCCCAGCTGCTCGAGGTAGGGCAGGAGGCCGGAGTTCTTGAGGTACTCCGTCACGACCCTGGATCCGGGAGCGAGGGATGTCTTCACATAGTCCTTGGGCTTCAGGCCGAGTTCGGCCGCCTTCTTGGCGACAAGGCCAGCCGCGATCATGACTGACGGGTTGGCGGTGTTGGTACAGGAGGTTATCGAAGCGATGACCAGCGAACCGTCCCCGAGCTGGTCGGAGAAGGGTTTCCTCTGTTCCTCGACACCGAGGGCCTTGAGGGACTCTGCGAACTTCTCCTTCATCTCGGAGAGGAGGATCCTGTCCTGGGGCCTCTTGTGTCCCGCGAGGCAGGGCTCCACCGTAGAGAGGTCCAGCTCCAGCGTGTCCGTGTACTCGGGTTCTCCCTCGTACCACATTGTCTGTTCCTTCATGTACTTCTCGATTGTATCGATATGATCCTCCGCCCTTCCGCTGAGCCTTAGGTACTCGATGGTCTTCTCGTCGACGGGGCAGAATCCCATGGTCGCACCGTACTCGGGGCCCATGTTGGCGATGGTGGCCCTGTCGGCCAGGCACAGGTTCTTGTATCCGGGTCCGTAGAACTCGACGAACTTGCCTACCACGCCCTTCTTCCTGAGCATCTGCACGACGGTCAGGACCAGGTCAGTGGCGGTGATGCCCGGGCCGAGCTTTCCTGTGAGCTTGAATCCGACCACATCGGGCAGCTTCATGTAGCTGGGCTGACCGACCATGACGGCCTCCGCCTCTATTCCTCCGACACCCCATCCGACGACTCCGAGTCCGTCGATCTGGGTGGTATGGGAGTCCGTTCCGAAGCATGAGTCGGGGTAGGCGATCGTCTTACCGTCCTTCTCCTTGACGTGGACGAGAGGTGAAAGGTACTCGAGATTCACCTGATGGCAGATACCGTTCCCGGGAGGAACGGCACGGAAGTTCTTCAGCGAGTTCTGCGCCCATTTGAAGAGTGCGTACCTCTCCTTGTTCCTCTGGAAGTCGAGCTGCTCGTTCAGCTCCTGGGCGTCGTCCCTTCCAGCGTAATCGGTGTTGACCGAGTGGTCGATGACCAGGTCCACGGGGATCATTGGGTTGATGAGCTCGGGATCCTTTCCCATCGCCTCTACCGCGTTCCTCATGGAGGCCAGATCTGTGATCGCCGCTCCGCCTGTGAGATCCTGCAGCAATACCCTCGCAGGGATCCACGGTATATCGCGGTCGGTGTTCTCCTTGGGGTTCCAGGATGCCGCGGTGAGGACGTCCTCGTCGGTGATGACCTTCCCGTCCCTCTGCCTCAGCATGGATTCCACCAGGACCTTGACTGAGTAGGGCATCTTCGAGAGGTCCTTGATGACCC
>Ga0310786_10002397_pt1 | contig 28750 bp, 26 predicted proteins | sample AusTroGonzalo_MG_FD_203881 | JGI IMG/M metagenome (GOLD analysis project Ga0310786, IMG submission 203881) | Bovine rumen microbial communities from tropical cattle in Woodstock, Queensland, Australia - Gonzalo_03 (v2) (version 2) | ecosystem: Host-associated > Mammals > Digestive system >...
TGCCCCTCAAAACTGGTCTTCAGCACATGATAGTCTTCCGAAGGCACCGCTAAGACGTTGATAATCTGCGCGGCAATAAACTTATCGTCGAACTTTGTGATGGTCTTCTTTGGGGCGGGCAGGTCTTTGTCAACTTCAAAGATGGTGCCCACGATGTCCAGTCCAGTGCGTGGGCCTTGAAGCGGGTAGTCAACCCCGGTGAGGGTCATCCCTTCGATCTCTTCCATTGAGAAGCGCTTGGCGGTCTGCTGCTGGCTCGTCTGTGCTGTAGCCAGGCTGGCGATGAGAGCTAGCATGGTGATGGTAAAACTTTTCTTCATAGATTGGTTGGTTTTTAATAAGATGTCGTCATTGTGCCATCAAAACCGATGGGGTCGCGGTTCAGCGAGCGCACACGGATATACGCTTCGCCAGAGTCATAGAGTTCTACGACATAGTGATAGGAATCCTCCTTGGTCCTGACATCGATGTCGAGCTGCGTGTATTTGTTCGACTTGGGTTTGCTCTCCTTATAACTCAGCACGGGCGCCTCGAAGTTCAGGCCTATCGAGGGTGCGAGCGTGGGCGATACACGGGCCTGTCCCAGATAGGGCAGATAGCTGTGCAGCGTGTCGCCTCGCAGTTCCAGATAGAAGTCGGGTGTCACCATCCTCGAGCCGTAGCGCATAGTGTTCATCGAACGGATGTCGATGCGCCACTGCCTGGCAGCGATGGCATCGGAGGGCTTCACTTCGTCTCTCTCGTACGTATGGGTGTAGAGGCCCCGGGCCTGGTTGGCGTCGTTCTTCTTATAGGTGAAGTTGACGGATTCCGTGTCGATGAACACCAGGGCATACTCGAGGGTGTCGGTACCGTTGGCGTGGTTTTCGTAGAGATGACTCTCTGTCGCCTCCTTGCTCAGTGCGGTGAAGACGGTGCGGATGGAGTCGAGGACGGCCTGTTTGGGAGGCGTTGTGAGCTGTCCACCCTTGTTGTGGCGCTTTTTCGTCTTACTGGCGTTCGGCTTGCGATCGACCATCTTTATCAGGCCCTGCTCCTGCAGATAGGTTTCCAACTGACGGAGCAGCGAGAGCCTTCCGAGCTCGCTCGAAGATGGCCGAGTCGTGACGGACGAAGGCGAAGCCAACTGCCTGAGGCGCGGATGCTGGCCCTGTCCAGAGGAAGGCGTTGCCGTTGGTTTCGATACCGTAATGGGAAAGACTTCGACAGCCTTCATCTCGTTGTTTGTCTGGCGATCCTTACCCCCATGATAGTATCCACCTTGCGTGCCGCTGCAAAGGAACCGCGCTACCTCTCGGATGGGGCTCCGATGGTCACCATTGTCGTCATAACGAAAAGCCAACTCATACTTGATGGTGTCGGCACCGTCCTTGTGATATTCGTAGCGATAGCTGTCGGATGCCTCTTTGCTCACATTGGCGAAGACTTGGCGAATGGAGTCGACATTCACATTTTTATCCTGTTTCTGGAGGTAGGCGTCCAGTTGGCTGAGGCGCGGATTAGGCTGCTGAGCGAAAGCCGTCGTCGCCCATATAACCAGGCATATAAGTGTATAGCGTCTGTTCATGGTGGTAAGCTTTTAATTGTTCATGAGTGCTGTGATTTCCTGTTGCAGGCGCTGGCCGCGAGAACGGATATCCTCTAACTGAGCCGCCATCGCCACCAAGGGGTCGTCTTCGGTGTTTGCTGCTGCCTCAGGAGCGGGATCTGTGGCTGCTGTGAGGGCGGGATCTGCTTCTGAAGCAGGAATCAGTTCAACGAGCTGCATGACCGTTTCCTGACGCTTCTTTGCAGGCTTATGAGAGGGCTGTGGCGCTGGCGCTTCAACAGGCTCAGAGATCGCATTTGCAGGCGCCTCTATGGCAGATTCTCCTTCGACGGGATTTCCTTCGACGGACTCAGAAACCAGGGTTGTAGGCTGTTCAACAGTCTGCGCCACGAGGGGCTCCTGCGACATTTGCTGCTTTCCGAAGTTGAAGACGATGAGCAGGACGATACTGGCAGCGACGGCTATGGCAGTATAGAGCCACAGGTGTCTCTGCTTGGCTTCTGGTCGAGTCTGCTCAGTTTCCTCGAGGCGCTGCATCAGTCGTTCGTTCAGGTCAGCAGGCATCGGTGCCAACTGCTGTTCGCGACGGTTGACGGCTTCGCGCAGGTTCTTGTCGTTTTTGATGCTATCCATTGTTCAGCGTGATTTGATGATTCGATAGAGTTTCTTGCGGATACGGCTCAATTGTGAGCCGATAGTAGAGGGGTTGGCGCCTGTGACGTAAGCCATATCGGCCAGGCTCATGTTGTCGTAGTAGAACATGCTCACAATGGCCTGCTCGTGGGGCGGAAGCTTGGCCAATGCCTGTTCCAACTGTCGGATGGTGTCTTCGTCCTGTGGCGCCTCATCGGGGGCTTCCATCAGATTCGTGCCCAGCGCGCTGTCGTCAATATATAATATGGTGGGCTTTTGGCCTCTGACGAAGTTGAGCGCCTCATGATAGGCAATGCGGTTGAGCCATGTGGCGAGCGACGCCTGACGGGGATCGTAGCCTCCAATGCCACGCAGGGCTTTGACAAACACATCCTGATAGACCTCTTCGGCATCTTCATGGCGCGTCACGATGCGCTGCACCATGCGGAAAACGGCTGGACCATACGTAGCCAGCAACTGCTGACAAGCAGCAGTCTTGTGCTGTTGCAACTCGCTGATCAGGATCGTTGAATCTATTTCCATATTGATGCCTTCTACTTATATATACACATCAAATGGAAATTTATTGCAATAAAAAAGAAAAAAATGTGATTATGATTTTTTCTGGGGGACGAAGGTTTCCCAGGTCTGATCATCATAAAACACGCGGATTTCAGTGATACGACGTTGTGGTTTGTCAATTGTTTTTACTTCTTTATACTCCAAATCCAATCGTGTATTTCTTACACTATTAGAAAATTGGGGTTGCTGAAGCCCATTTTGGGGGGTAGGAGATGGGGATTCATCAAAATCGAACATCGGATTTTGGATCTGACGGGGGGTATCTGACCCTGTTTCAGACTGGATTTGAGCCCCTTCAAGGGGGTCGTTTTCGGGTAAATACATATCACCAGAGCCAAACATGAGCCAATCGGTGCTGATGTTAGGAATTTTCTTTTTGATGGCCTCGACGATGTTGAGGGTAGGACGGGTACGTCCGTTGAAGATGCTACTCAAGGTGGCGGGTGACTGTTGGATATAGTCGGCGAACACCTGTTGGGTCATGTGCTGCGACTCCATAATTTGCCTGATTCGATCCTTCATATTCTAATGATAAGTGAAATAGGGGCCATTTGGCCTGTTTTACATTCTGTTTACAAAGGTAAAACAAATAATTGAGAAAAACAACAAATGTAGAGAGAATTTAAGATTTAATAATTTTAATTTGCAGTTTCGAATTTTATAATAAAAAGTACAGCAAGCTGAAGATTTGACTTTGTGTTTACAAACTCAAATTTAGGTTCATAAACTATTACAAAGGTATTGTAGAACCTAAATTCGCAAGTAATTGGCTATAAATATGATATTTACGTGAAATAGCACTATTTATGGGGTATATACAGAGATAAAGCCCGGATAACAAACCTGTATTTATATGTATTTTTAAACAAAATCGTATAACTTACAGATTTTTAATACTTTACAAAATGAATAGTACTTATGTATATTTATGAATATAGAAATACAAATATAAAAGTTTTGGTTTTGATATCAAACTACATAATCCGATATATATGATTTAAAATATCAAATTTACAATTACATATTTAAATGCCACGCCGAAATAATTGGGATTTATCAATCTAAATCAAACAATTTAAATGTTAACGAACGCAAAAGCTAAATCACGACGGACCTAAACGAGCGTTTTTTTCATTTCTGCGATATTCCGAACGAGCGGCCGAACATCTGGAAATACGCGAGTTTTGAGGGGGTAGAAATCGTGCTAAACCCTTGATTTCATTGGGATTTAGGCCTAAAAAAGCGTCTCAGAAAGACGCCATTTTTAGAAATTCTAGCTCGAAAATAGGGCCAAATTAGTGCAAAATGTAAAAAATCAGTTCTTTCATCAGCTCTCCTGGAGGGGTGTTTGGGTTGTCCAGACCCTTACTTTTCGCATCAATCTCACGTATCTTGCCGATTATCTGCATCACTTTCATCCCTGTGTAGTTTCGCATACCTATCATATAGTCTTTCGCAGCCCATGCATTTCTGAGTTCCAACCACTCTGCTACCCCCTCCTGGCTTTTATTATTTGGCGCATAATAAGTTATCATCAGATTTTGGAAGAAATTGAAGAGCATTGGGAGAAAAGCATAGATGCTACCAGCCTTTGGATTTTCGTCAAAATATTTGATTATCTGGTTTGCTTTGAACACATTCCGGTTGACAATGGCATCACGAAGCTCGAAGCTATTGAATTCCTTGCTCACACCAATCTGGTCCTCCACCACCTCGGGTGTCACTCTCCTACTCTCTTTCGGCAGCGAGAGAATCACCTTGTCGAGCTCACTTGTCAATCGGTTCAGGTCAGAGCCTATGGAGTCGGCAATAATATGCGTGGATTTGGTATCGATACTGACCTCGCGCGCCTTGAGATAGTTCTCGATGAAGACAGGCAGGTCACGATCGCGCAGTTTTTTGCTCTCAAACAGCACACCAGCCGACTGGATGGCCTTCATATATTCGCGTTTTCGGCCGTCGACGGTGCCGTTTTTATGGCACATCACAAGGATGGTCGAGGGCAGCGGCTGCTTGAAATACTTCTCCAGAGCCTCTGTATTCTTGATATTCTGGGCCTCCTTGACGATGACCACCTGATGTTCGGACATCATGGGATAACGACGGGCATAATCGGCCACCTGCGAGGCTGTGACATCAGACCCGAACAGTATGGTCTGGTTGAAATCACGCTCTTCTGGCTGCAGCACATGCTCAGCAATGTAGTCGCTGATCTTGTCGATATAATAGGACTCATCGCCCATGAGATAATAGACGGGCACGTAACGGCGCGCCTTCAAATCGTCCATTATGCTGTCAAAACTCACATTTTTTGCTTCTGCCATTGCGTTATTTCGAAATTTATATGTACTTTTGCAGGTGCAAAGATAATAAAATGTTTCGATTAAACCTACCACAATACGAAATAAAAATCGGCGAAAAGGACGGTAAGCGTACAATTTTCGACTTTTTACGTCGAAAATACGTGACTCTGACGCCCGAAGAGTGGGTGCGACAGCATTTTACCCACTTCCTGACAGCGCAAAAAGGCTACCCCAAGGGACTGATGGGCAACGAGGTGGAACTGCACATAGGTGACAAGCGGCTGCGCTGCGACACCATCTTATACAACAAGCAGGGACAGCCCCAGATGATCATTGAATACAAGGCCCCTACAATACAAATACAGCAGAAGACCTTCGACCAGATATCAGTCTATAATCTTCTGCTGCATGTGGATTATCTCATCGTGAGCAACGGCCTTCAGCACTATTGCTGCAAGATGGATTATGACAATCAAAAATATTTATTCCTTCAGGATATTCCTGATTACGAAAATCTTTGACTATTCCATATCATTGGCATCAGTAGCCTTCTTCGACGAAGCCGACTTACGGATGGAGCGCTTACGACCCTTCTTCTCCTCAGTACCGACCTTGTCGATCTTCACGCCAGCGAGCTCGGGGTCGATCATGATACGACCGCAATACTCACAAACGATGATCTTCTTGTGCATCTTGATATCGAGCTGACGCTGGGGCGGAATCTTGTTGAAGCAACCACCGCAGGCATCACGCTGCACGTAGACAATGCCCAAACCGTTGCGGGCATTCTTACGGATACGCTTAAATGAGGTGAGCAGACGGGCCTCGATCTTCGACTCCAGATCCTTCACCTTCTCCTTCAGCTTATCCTCTTCGGCACGGGTCTCTGCAATGATCTCGTCGAGCTCGCCCTTCTTGATGTCGAGGTCTTCCTGACGCTCTTCAATAGCGGCCTGGCTGGCTTTCAGATCTTCCGTCTTCTCCTCGATGCGGGTGTTGGCCTCGCGGATTTTCTTGTTGCACAGCTCGATCTCCAGACTCTGGAACTCAATCTCCTTCGAAAGCGTGTCGTACTCACGATTGTTCTTCACTTCGTCCAACTGGCTCTTGTAGCGGGCCACGCTGGCTTCTGCGGTTGCAATCTCACCTTTCTTCTGCGTGATGGCCTTCTGGAACTCGCTGATCTCATTTTGGATTTTCTCAACGCGCGTGTTCAGACCTTCGATTTCATCTTCCAGGTCCTGAACCTCCAAAGGCAGCTCGCCTCTCAATGCCCTTTTCTCATCGATTGACGACAGGGCGGTCTGTAGCTGGAAGAGGGTTTTCAGCTTTTCTTCCACTGACAGATCTGTAGGATCTTTCTTTGCCATAGATTAATTTACAATTTGACGATTTACAATTTACAATTTATTTTACTATTTTCTCATTTACAAATAGAGGATAGGGTTGGTGCAGGTCTCGGCGATGCAGGTTCTGACGCCAGGACACTCCTTCTGGATAATGTCGCGGAAGATCTCCGTAGTGAACTGCTCGCTCTGATAATGGCCGATGACGCAGATCTGGATGGCTTGCTCATAGCCGAAATACTGGTGATAGTGCATCTCGCCCGTGATAAAGGCATCAGCACCCTCAGCCAAGGCCGCATCCAAGAGGAAATCCCCTGCCCCACCACAAATGGCGATTTTCTGCACCGGGCGTCGCATGAGTTCGTTGCACAAGGCGCACTCCACGCCAAAGGTTTTCTTCACCTTCAGGATGAAATCGTCGGCAGCTATGGGCTCGGACAGTTCTCCGATGACTCCACTACCCGCCTCGATGCCGTCCACCGTCTTCGGAGCAATGAAACGCACCTGCTGCATACCCAGTTTCTCGGCAATCTTGAAGTTCACACCATACTTGGCATTGTCCATGTTGGTATGCATCGAAACGACGCAGATGCCCTTCTGGATGGTCTTCATCACGGTACGCTGCACATCGGTGAGGTCGCTGATGGTTTTCAGGCCCCGGAACAGCAAAGGATGGTGCGACACAATGAGGTTGCACCCTTTCTGGACGGCCTCGTCGACAATCTGTTCGTTGACGTCCAAACACAATAATGCCCCTGAAACCTCCGTCTCTGTCAGTCCTACTTGCAAGCCAGCATTGTCCCAGCTTTCCTGCAAGGGCAGAGGCGCGAAACGTTCAAGGGCGCTCAGCACTTCTTTTATTTTCACGCTGCAAAATTACAAAGAAAAGCCGAGACATCGCCTCGCCACAGCAAATAATTAAAAGTTTTTAACGATTTACCATTCGGAAAGATCTGATTCGGCTTCGATGCGGTTTTCTGTGGCATCGTCGAGGGCAGGAAAGAAATCAATGCCTGTAAGGGCCTCGATCTCATCGACGGAGCGCAGGGCCTCAGCCTTGGTCTGTTTCACCCCCTCGTTGCGATAAACAAAGCCTATGGCCTTCGGTTTGCCCTGACGACAGAGAATGACCTTGAAGAAAGCATCAGGCACCCACACCTTATTGCGGCCGATGGTTTTATGCTCACCAGTAGAATTATAGATAGGACCACAGACAATGTCGATGGCGCCGTATTCGCGCGCCCAGTCGCGGCATTGGATCTCCAGATCATTCCACTCGTATTTGTTCAGCCCATGGTTTTGCGGACAGATGTTCGTAAACAGAAACGACTCACGCATGGCCTGCGCATCCCACTTATTATCGCCAGCAGGACACATGTGCCCACGATCATAGCGCGAGTTGTAATAATCGTTGTCCGTAGCCCGCTGCCCACGCTCGATGGTCTCATCCTCGAAGAACACCTCGTTCTTGCGCTGGTTGTCGCCGTAGGTATGGGCCTTCGTCAGGTGCCAAGCCACCCAATTGGGGTTCTTCGACTTGTTGTTATACGATGTGGTATAGCCCTTTCGCTTGAGAATCTGCTCAGGACGGTCTGTCAATGGTGCCGGCTGTTCGTAAAACGTGATGGTCTTCACCTTCTGCACATCAGCATTCTTTGTCTCGGCCGAACGTGTCTGATAGAAGGTCGTGGAGGGCTGGTTAGCTGCCTCCTGAACCTGACCCACTTTGCTGTTCCTACATGACAACACGAGAGCTGTCAATACCCATAATAGCCACAAATATCTAGTCTTTTTCATACTTTACCTTGTTTTTTCGCCACAAAAGTACAAAAATATTTTTAAATATCAATCTTTTTATGTAATTTTGTGCCGAATAAACTAGAAACATAGATATGAAGCAGTATTTTCTGTCGCTGGCCGTTGTCATTGCGGCCCTGTTTTTAACCACGTCTTGCCAGAATAAGAGTCAGAATCAGACTCAGAACGAAACAGGACAAGTGAATAACTTCCGCATCAAACGCGGTACAAACGTCAGCCACTGGCTCTCGCAGTCAGAACAGCGTGGCGAGGCCCGTAGGCTGCATATCCAGGAGGACGACTTCGCCCGTCTGGAGGAGCTGGGCTTTGACTTCGTGCGCATCCCTATCGACGAGGTGCAGTTCTGGGATGAGCAAGGACAGAAGCTGCCTGAGGCCTGGGACTTGCTGAACAATGCCCTCGACTGGGCCAAGGAGTACAATCTACGTGCCATCGTCGACCTGCACATCATCCGTTCGCACTATTTCAATGCCGTGAACGAGGAACAGCAGGCAGCCAACACCCTCTTCACATCGGAGGAAGCACAGGAAGGGCTTCTGAATCTGTGGCGTCAGCTATCAGAATTCCTGAAAGATCGTAGTTGCGACTGGGTGGCCTATGAGTTTATGAACGAGCCCGTAGCCCCAGAGCATGAGCAGTGGAACCAGCTGGTAGCAAAGGTTCACAAAGCCCTGCGTGAGTTAGAACCTCAGCGCACATTGGTTATTGGTTCGAATATGTGGCAGGGGCACGAGACGATGAAGTTCCTGAAGGTGCCCGAGGGCGACAAGAACATCATCCTCAGCTTCCACTATTACAACCCGATGATCCTCACCCACTACGGTGCATGGTGGACGCCATTAGGAAAGTATAAGGGCAAGGTGAACTATCCTGGTGTGCTGGTATCGAAGGAGGACTTCGACGCTGCTCCTGCTGAGATTAAAGACCAGCTGAAGCCGTATACCGAGGAAGTGTGGAACATCGACAAGATCCGCGAGCAATTCAAGGATGCCATCGAGGCAGCAAAGAAATACGACCTGCAGCTGTTCTGTGGCGAATGGGGCGTTTACGAGCCTGTAGACCGCGAACTGGCGTACAACTGGACACGCGATATGCTGACCGTGTTTGATGAGTTCGACATTGCGTGGACCACATGGTGCTACGATGCCGACTTCGGTTTCTGGGATCAGCAGCGCCACACCTTCAAGGATCGTCCACTCGTGGAGCTCCTGATGTCAGGAAAGAAATTAGGTGAATAACAGTGAATATCAACAAGAACCCCTCAACCGATTGGCTGAGGGGTTTGTTTTTTTATTGCAGTTTGCCGTATTTGTCGAACAGATGGCAATCGGCGAGCCAGAGGGTAACAGCCAGGGCGATGACAGAAGATGCCAAACAACCAAAGACGAGCTGCAACGTCACCACAAAGGCGTTGATAGGTGCGATGCCTGCGATAAGGATACCACAGAGCAACAATGGCATAGCGTAAAGGCCCATCACAGAGAGATTAGCCGCTGTGGGAGCGAAGACCTGTTGCATGGCCCTGCGCACAAAAGGCAGTACGGCATGCAGATGGTCAGTGCCATTGCCACGCAAAAACTCATTTTGCAGTTCATCCGCCTTCAGAGCCGACTGATAGGTGCTCAGACCACGAATGAGGGTTGTCATATTCTGTCCCACCAGCAAGGCCATCACAGGCACGAACCAACGGGCACCAAAGCCATTCTCAGCAGGCAGGCAAGCCAATAACAGATAGGCACCTATCAGCAAAGCACTCACAAACAGACCAGCGCTGACGGGCAGCAGGAACTTGACTATGGGGAGGTTTATGCGACGGAGCGCCAGCACACCTGATACGACAGCCAGAAGTACCAGCCACAAGAGACTGAGCCAGATCTTGTCATACTTCACCAGCGCCCAGACAATCAGACAGAGCACTAACAGCTGAACCACCATACGGCCTACGGCAACACCAAAGGTGCGCAGCAGCGAACGATCGAAAAGATAGAGTGCCCCTACAGGAATAAGCAAAGAGAGCAGTGCTAAAATAATATGTAATACCATCGTCATCACAAGTTTTGATTCATATTTATGATCAAGTCGGCATCGTCGACCAGCATCGGACGGCGACTGGCTATCAGCACCGTCTTACCGGCAACAACCTGACTACGAAGCAGTTGCAGCATACGCTCAGCCAACTCTGGGGTCAGCTGTGCAGCTGGCTCATCAGCGATAATCATCTGTTTGTCCTTTGCCGCTTGTAACGTCTGCTCAGCAAACAGATAGATCTCTTCTGGTGACAGGGGCACAGGCCGGATTGCCTGAATGGGTTTGGGCAACAGATCATTCCACACACCATAGTCGTCGGCCTCGCAGACGGGAGCCTCAGGTGCCTTGAGCTGATGTCGCAGCAGTTGAATCTGCTGGGGCAGATAGATCATCAGCTTGCGGAACGCCTGCGACGACTTTACGGTGAGCAGTTCGCCATCGACACTCACGAAACCACTGCTGACAGGCAGGAAACCCATCAGCGTGCGCAGCAACGTGGTCTTACCAGAACCCTCAGGCCCCGTAATACAGGTGAGCTGTCCGTCTCTCGCCATAAACGAAAGACCAGTTGCCAATATCTGGCCTCCAACAGCTATTGTAGCGTCCTTTACCTCTAACATACCAATAATTTGGTGCAAAAATACAAAATAATTATGAATTATGAATTATGAATTATGAACTTTTTTGTACCTTTGCGCCAAAATATGAACATCAAGGCAGAAAATAGGGCCAAGAAATGGCGACTTCCAGCCGAATGGGAGCCCCAATGGGGTGTGCAGCTCACGTGGCCGCATGCCGGTACTGACTGGGCCCCGATTCTCAACGAAATCACGGCCACCTACAAGGAGATGGCGCGTGAGATTGCCAAGCGCGAACGACTGATTAGTGTAGACCCTTCGTCTGTCCCTACAGACGATACCTGGGCACGCGATCACGGCTTCATCACCCTGACAGACGATGAGGGGCACCACCGCCTGCTCGACTACTGTTTCAACGGCTGGGGAGAGAAATTCCCTGCTGACAACGACAATGCCATCAACCGTAGAATGTACGAGGCAGGCATCGTGGAGGGAGAATACATTGACTGTCTGGATTTCGTATTGGAAGGCGGTTCTATTGAGAGCGACGGCAAGGGCACCATCTTCACTACGACAGGCTGTCTGCTGGCACCTCACAGGAACCAACCTCTTAATAAATGTGAAATCGAACAGCGGTTGATGCAAGATTTAGGGGCAACCCGTGTTATATGGATAGATCACGGTCATCTGACGGGTGACGATACTGACGGGCATATCGACACGTTGGTGCGCATCTGCCCTGACGACACTATCGTATATGTGGGCTGCGATGACCCAAAGGACGAGCAGTATGAAGAGTTGCGGTTGATGGAGGAACAACTGAAGACCCTCAGAACCCTCGACGGCCAGCCCTACAGACTGCTGAAACTGCCGATGCCCCACCCCATCTATGAGGACGACTACAGGCTACCAGCGACGTACGCCAACTTCCTCATCCTGAACGGGGCTGTGCTCTGTCCTACCTACGGACAACCCGACCTCGACAACGAGGCCATCCGTATCATCGGTGAGGCCTTCCCTGACAGGGAGATGGTGCCCATCGACAGTCAGGTGATCATCAGACAGCATGGGTCGATCCATTGCTGCACCATGCAGTTTCCCAAGAATTGAAAAATTGAAGAATTGAAGAATTGAAGAATTTATGAGAGAACTCAAAATAGGATTTTTGCAGCAGCATAACACTGCTGATACCAAGAACAATCTGCTCAGATTAGCAGAAGGCATCAGCGACCTGGCCAAGCGGGGCGCACAGCTCATCGTGCTTCAGGAGCTGCACAACTCGCTCTACTTCTGTCAGACAGAAGATGTCAGCAACTTCGACTTAGCAGAGCCGATACCTGGTCCTTCAACGCGGTTCTTTGGCGAACTGGCTAAGGAATTTAGCGTGGTGATCGTAACCTCGCTTTTCGAGAAACGGGCACCAGGACTGTATCACAACACTGCCGTCGTGCTGGAAAAAGACGGCAGCATCGCAGGCACCTACCGTAAGATGCACATCCCAGATGATCCTGCCTACTACGAGAAATTCTACTTCACCCCTGGCGACCTGAGCTTCCACCCTATCCAGACCTCTGTGGGCAGGTTGGGCGTGATGGTATGCTGGGATCAGTGGTATCCTGAGGCAGCAAGACTGATGACACTGCAGGGCGCAGAACTGCTGATCTATCCCACGGCCATCGGCTACGAACTGAGCGACACGCCTGAGGAGCAGCAACGTCAGCGCATGGCCTGGCAGACCGTACAGCGCGGACATGCCGTAGCAAATGGACTGCCTGTAATCGCTGTGAATCGTGTAGGCTTTGAGCCCACTGCGGATTCCGGAAATGCAGGAAAGTCAGGAGATTCCGGCATCCAGTTCTGGGGCACGTCGTTTGTAGCAGGTCCTCAGGGAGAACTGATCTACGAGGCTTCGGCTGATGAAGAAGAAAGCATCATCGTTGAACTCGATATGGACCACTCTGAACAGGTGCGTCGCTGGTGGCCCTTCCTCCGCGACCGACGCATCGACAAATATCAAGACATTTTAAAAAGATACATCGACTAATATGAGAAAGATTTTTGCTTTGGCATTTGCAGCCATAACCCTCCTGCCTGCATCAGTCTCGGCACAGGACAAAGTCACTGCAACCGTTTCTGCCAACCTCGTCAGCCGTTATATGTGGCGTGGTATTGATAATGCCGGCCCCAGCTTCCAGCCTGATCTGTACCTCGCTTGGAAGGGACTGTCTCTGGACATTAATGGTAGTACCCCATTACAAAAAGATGACGGCATACAGGACATCGATGTCACCCTCGGCTACAGTCTTTTCGGCTTCAACATCGGCGTGATTGACTACTGGACGGCTGACGTTGACAAAAGAAACCGCTATTTCTACTATGGGGGCGAGATGGAATGTCCCCACCAGTTGGAAGCCAATATCGGTTATAGTTGCGAGTATGGTTCACTGCAGGCCTATACGACAGTGCTTGGTAACGATTACAAGATTGATGGCAAACGTGCCTATTCCACATACATCGAACTGAGCGTACCTTTCCGTCTGGGAGGTCTCAATTGGGACGCGAGCGTAGGTGTAACACCCTTTGAGAGTGCCGGCATCACCTATGAGGAGAAGGTCGTCCTGGAAACCGGCAAGACCAAGACGTACACCAGAGGCGACTGGTTGTATGGTGAGTCATTCACCTGTAATATGGCCTCTATCCGTGCCACCAAAGAGCTGGAATTCAAGCACTTCAGCGTACCCGTCTACGTGGAGCTGCACACCAATCCTTATCTGCAACGCGCCAATATAGTTCTTGGCGTTGCCATCAAATCTCTATAAACTATAAACTGTAAACTTTAAACAGTTATCGCATGAGCAACCTTAGATTCCAAGTTGTTGAAGAGGCGTTCAAGAAGAAGGCTTTAGAAGTGAAGGTCTCCTCAGAACGCCCGTCGGAATATTTCGGCAAATATGTGTTCAACCGAGAGAAGATGTACAAATATCTGCCAGCCAGTGTATATACAAAACTCATCGACGTCATTGATAATGGGGCACATCTGGACCGTTCCATCGCCGATGCTGTGGCAGCAGGCATGAAGAAGTGGGCTCAGGAGATGGGCGCCACCCACTACACCCACTGGTTCCAGCCCCTCACCGAAGGAACAGCCGAGAAGCACGATGCCTTCGTGGAGCACGATGGCAAGGGTGGTATGGTAGAGAACTTCAGCGGCAAGCTGCTGGTTCAGCAGGAGCCTGACGCCAGTAGTTTTCCCAATGGTGGTATCCGCAACACCTTCGAGGCTCGTGGCTATTCAGCCTGGGATCCCACATCACCCGTATTCATCATCGACGATACGCTTTGTATCCCAACCATTTTCATCGCCTATACAGGCGAAGCTCTCGACTATAAGGCCCCTCTGCTGCGTTCGCTCCACGCTGTGGACAAAGCTGCTACCGACGTCTGCCGGTATTTCTACGACGATGTCAGCAAAGTACAGGTTAACTTAGGTTGGGAACAGGAGTATTTCCTCGTCGACGAAGGTCTCTACTCCGCTCGTCCTGACCTGATGCTGACAGGTCGTACACTGATGGGACACGAGAGTGCGAAAAACCAACAGATGGACGACCACTACTTCGGCACCATCCCTGATCGTGTGCAAGCCTTTATGAAGGATCTGGAGATGCAAGCCCTCGAACTGGCCATCCCTTGTAAGACACGCCACAACGAGGTAGCACCCAACCAGTTTGAGCTGGCTCCTATATACGAAGAGTGCAACCTGGCTGTCGATCACAACATGCTACTCATGTCGCTCATGAAGCGTGTGGCCCGTAACCATGGGTTCCGTGTGCTGCTGCATGAGAAGCCTTTCGACGGTATCAACGGCTCTGGTAAGCATAACAACTGGAGTCTGACAGCCAATAATGGTGTGCTGCTGCATGCCCCAGGCAAGACTCCAGAAGAGAACCTGCGCTTCGTGACCTTTATCGTAGAGACGCTGATGGCGGTGTATAAGCATAACGGACTGCTGAAGGCCTCGATAATGAGTGCCACCAACGCCCATCGCCTAGGCGGCAATGAGGCACCTCCTGCCATCATCAGTAGCTTCCTTGGCAAGCAGCTCACGGAATTACTCGACCATATAGAAAGAGGTGAGAGCTCAGAGGTAAGAGGCAAGAGAATACATGAAATCGATATTCCGCAGATACCAGATCTCATCATCGACAATACTGACCGCAACCGCACATCGCCCTTTGCCTTCACAGGCAATCGCTTTGAGTTCCGTGCGCCAGGCTCCTGTGCCAATTGTGCCTCAGCGATGATCACCCTTAACTCAGCTGTAGCAGAAGCCCTCATCAGTTTCAAGAAGCGTGTTGATCAGAAGATCTCTGAGTACTCCAAGAAATCCGAGTACTCCGAAAACACAGGCCACACCGCCCAGTTCCACGCCATCATCGACGTTCTGCGCGATGATATCAAGACCAGCAAACCTATCCGCTTCGATGGTAACGGCTACAGCGACGAATGGGTCATTGAGGCCGCAAAGCGTGGTCTCGATGTAGAGAAGTCATGTCCTGTGATTTTCGAGCACTACCTTGACCCAGAGAGCATCCAGATGTTTGAGAGCACAAAGGTGATGAATCGCAAGGAGCTCGAAGCCCGCAACGAGGTGAAATGGGAGATGTATGTCAAGACCGTACAGATAGAGGCCCGTGTGATGGGCGACCTGGCGCGAAATCACATCGTACCTGTGGCCACCCACTACCAGAGCATGCTTATCAAGAATGTGCAGGGTCTGCTCGCTATCGGACGCAGCGGCAACGCCATCAAGGAAAAGTTGATCGACGAGATAGAGATGCGTACCAACAGTCTGGAGGAGTTGGCTGATAATCTCGACAGTGCCCGTCGTGTGGCCAACCACATTGAGGATATCCACCAGCGTGCCATCGCCTATCACGACACCGTCTGTCCCATCATGGACACTATCCGCGCCCATGCCGACAAACTCGAACTCATCGTTGAGGACGGTCTCTGGACGCTGCCAAAATATCGCGAACTATTATTTATAAGATAAAAGGAAATGAAGAATATGAGAAAATATCTTTTTATGGCTCTCTGCTCTGTGGCTGCTATGTGTCTGACATCCTGTTACTACGACAGCGACAACGAGTATCATGAAATCACCCCTCAGGAGATTGGCCAATGCCTCAACGCTGTCAAGGGTAACTACACAGGAAAGCTGTTGTTTGAAATCCACAATCCCAACGATTCCAAAGATCAAACCGACACGCTCGACATCGCCTGGAGCGTCACAGCCGATACGATGGTCAACGTCAATGAGTTTCCTCAGGCCGTCATCCTCGACCGCATCAAGGATCCTCAACTGAAAGAGGCCTTAGAGGAGGCTGCTCCTGGACAACTGAAGGCAAGGTTGGCTTTCTATCAGGCCAATCCCATCAGCTTCCTGGTCTACCCCGCATCAGTCATATACAACATTGAGTACGACGGTGCTACCCATAAGGCTTCGCTGGCTTTCTGGATCAATACCTCTTATTCTTACGGCCTATATGACACCACAAACAAAACCTTCCAGATGCAACTGATGGGGGCAGGCCTCTACCTCGACGATAACATGAACCACAGTTATCTCGTCAATAATGAATACGATAACTCCTCATTCCCCATCGTGTTTACCAACGTCAATTTAAATAAGTAGAAACGCTTCTTCAAAGATGGAACAGAAACATATCAACGAGACGCTGCGCCGCAATGTGGGCGTGCTCTCAGAGCATACTGAGGATGAGATCCGGATGATGCCCACGGCGACAGAAACGCCCCTGCCATCGGTAGAGGACGTGAAGCAGATCGTGAGCCTCATCAAGGGCATCGTATTCCCAGACTATTTCAACAAGCGCCAGCCAGATGAGCAACTGAGGGCCTATCAGATTGGCGTGAGTATGGAACGGCTGTATCAGTTGCTGCGTCAGCAGATAGCCCGCGGCCTGCAGTTCTGTGAAGAATGTTCTGAGGATGATGTCAAGGCATCTGGTGAAAAGCTGGCGCTGGAGTTCATCGACTCGCTGCCAGAGATCAAACGTCTGCTCTATACCGATATCCAGGCGATGTTTGACAACGACCCTGCAGCTGCGACTTACGGCGAGGTGATTTTCTGTTATCCTGTGGTGAACACGATGACGCACTACCGCATTGCCCACCGTCTGCATGAGATGAACGTGCCCGTGATTCCTCGCATCATCACTGAGCAGGCACACTCGAAGACGGGTATCGATATCCATCCTGGTGCCCAGATAGGCGAATACTTCGCAATAGACCACGGTACGGGTGTGGTGATCGGCGAGACCAGTATCATCGGCAACCATGTGACGCTCTATCAGGGTGTGACCCTTGGCGCAAAGAGTTTCAAATACGATGAGCAGGGTAATATGCTCAATGTGCCCCGTCACCCGATTATCGAGGACAATGTCACTATTTACTCCAATGCCTCAGTCTTAGGTCGCATCACCATCGGCCACGACTCGACCATTGGTGGTAACATCTGGCTCACACACGACGTACCGCCCTACTCCCGGATTCTGCAGAGCAAGGCGGTAGACGCAAATTATCAAGACGGGCTTGGGATATAGTCACTGAGAAGTTTTAGTCACTGATTATACAAGATAAAACTGATAATCACTGATTTCTTCAGCCTCCGGCTGTTGTGCATACGCAGTAGCATCGCTTGCGATGCCAAAATCAGTCAAAATCAGTTCTATCTTGTATAATCAGTGACAAATAATTACTCCTTCTTCTTGCCGAAGTCTGGGTCGAATTTCAGGAACCAGGTGACAAGAAAGGTCAATGTACATGTTATCATCACAATGATAAAGAACGTTCGGTAGCCCACGGCGTCTTTAATCCATCCTGACACCATACCTGGTAGCATTAATCCTAAATAACTGATGCCCGTACAGATGGAATAATGCGAGGTTTTATACTCACCCTGACTATAAAAAAGCATATATAGCGTAAGTACCGTAAATCCTAAGCCATATCCAAACTGTTCGATAAAAAGACAAGTACTGACTAATGAAAGTCCCATAACTGAAGAAACATTTGGCATAGCGTATGCCAAATAGATGTAGACAACATCAGGCAAAGTGATGGCACACACCAAAGGCCACAACCATCGTTTCATACCGTCACGACTAACCAATATTCCACCCAAAATACCGCCTAAAGTCAGACCTATTAAACCAACAGTGCCATAAGACAGACCATACTCGGTTGGAGCCATACCCAATCCACCTTCAGAATTGGGGCGCATCAGGAAGGTCTTTGTCATCGTGTTAAGCAATGCCTCCGGGAAACGATATAAGAGTAAAAAGCAGATGGCAATAATCGTCATGCGGGCAGGAAACTTCGTGAAGAATGCAAAAAGCGTTTTCTTCAAGCCTTTCATTACTTCTGAAACGCTACTGCTACCGTTATTGTCAGCTGCAGGTCTTGGGAGTATATAATTATGAAACAGCCACAAAGCAATAAATATACCAGCTAACCCGTAAAAGACAAGACTCCACGCAAAAGCAATGCTGCTACGGAAATACACCGTCAGCACACCAGGTATAGCCACCAAGACACCATTACCAAAGATGACAGCCAAACGGTAGAATGTGTTACGGATGCCCACAAAATAGGTCTGAGTATGCTCGTCGAGTTCTATCATATAGAAACCATCCGCAGAGATATCGTGTGTGGCACTTGCAAATGCCATGATAAAGAAACAGCACATTGACATCTGAAACCACGCTGGTGTATTAAGCGTAAAAGCTACACCAGCCAAAGCAGCACCAATCAATATCTGCATAGTAAGAATCCACCATCGCTTGGTGCGCAACAGATCAATAAATGGGCTCCAAAACGGTTTTATAATCCACGGGAGGTTGAGCCAACCCGTGTAGAGAGCTAATTCCGTATCAGTAAGTCCCATTTGCATATACATGACAGCCGCCACACCAGTTACAAGAACATTCGGCAGGCCCTCTGCGAAATAAATGGTGGGCACCCAGGCCCAAGGATTTCTTTTTTTCATATAATCAGTTTCAATCAGTTTTATCTTGCATAATCAGTGACGAAAAAAACATCAGTGTCTTTTCCTATCATTCGTAAAGACAATCCGTTTCTTTTCTGGCTCCAATCCAAAATTCAGCAACAGCCCCACCTCAGCATCAGTAGCCCGAAGATAATTGTTCAACTGGGCCACATGTTCTGGTAAAATAGTTTTTACTGCTTTCAATTCCAAAATAACTTTATTCTCAATAATAATATCAGCATAGTACTCACCCACACACGAACCTTTATAATATACAGAAATCGGATGTTCCATTTGACATAGGACCCCTCGCTGCGTCAGTTCATGAAAAAGGGCATTCCTATAAACTTTTTCAAGGAATCCATATCCCAATTCATTATATACATTGTAGAATGCATTAATAACCACATCAGTGATATCACTATACAAATACTCCATTGCAGAAATCAGTTCTAATCAGTTTTATCTTGCATAATCAGTGACAAGAAAATCTACTCATACAGTTTCTGAATATCAGCGCCCTTGTAATAGAAAAGCAGAATCTCATCGTAACTCTTCCCTTGCTCGCCCATGACGGCAGCACCTATCTGACAGAGACCTACACCATGCCCCCAGCCGGAGCCATGGAGAATAAAGCGGTTACCCTGCTTCTCGACTTCGAACGCTGAGGAATAGAGATGCGTCTCGCTGAGGGCACGACGGATTTCGAGTTCCTTTCCGATGGTGAAGGTCTTCTTGGTACCCACGATCTTCAGTTTCCAGATACGCCCACTCTTACCACGCTCCAAGGGAATCAAATCGGTAATAGTGCCGAAGTCGTCCTTCAGTTTGCGGTTTACTAGTTCAGAAAGCTGCTCTTGCGTATATTCCACCGTCCAACGGTAGAAGTCGGGCGTATCCTGATCGAAATCATTCAACACCTGCGAAAGAATATGCTTGTCGCTGGTATTGCAATAGGGATCGTGGAACGACAAGAGATAAGGTTTCGGCGTATCTTCCCAACAGTACTGGAACTCCTCTGTTTGTCCACCACAGCACTTCGAAAAGCGCGTGTCGCAGATTTCATCCTCATAAGCCAGAATCTGTCCACGTGTTGCCTGAATGGCCTGTTCCACAGCAGGACTCGACTGCTTGGTAATGCCTTGATAACGCTGACAATGATCGTCGGCACATACATCGAAGATGGTATGGTCATCACGATCGTACCAGCGAATCATCTCATCATCCTTCTTGATAAACGAGAAGAAAGAAGCACCACCCTTTTCTTGCTGCTGACGTTTGATCATCTGTGCCAGGAGCCACGAACGGGAAATGACAGCATGAGCCTTGAGGAACTCTAATGAGGCTGTGGCCGACATCTCGCTGGAAATAACACTTGTAAGATAACGCTCTACAGGCAACTCATTGATAGCCACAATCTTATCGGCCTCAACCACCAGACGAAGGGTACCACAAAACTCCTGCGTCTCCTTACGCTCCCAGTGGAAATGAACGCCGATGGTGACATCGTGCAGTGAGAAAGAAGCATCGTCTTCCTGAGGTGTGAAGGTAAGCTCACGATACTGATTACCTCGCCAAAGAATACCACCCTCGAAAAACTCCACCGTTTGATGACCCGTCAACACCTCACCCTTAGCGGTATACGGTTTATTGAGTACAAATGATATCTTCTCGGCACTGACAATTCCAACCGTTACATTGGGTTCTTTTTGAATTGAGAGATGAGAGTTGAAAGTTGAGAGTTTGCTGCCGCCTTGGGCTTTCAGAGCGTCTATCAGCTGTTGCAGGGCCTCGCCCTTCAACGTGATCTCATCGAGGATGCCTAATGCTATCTCAGGTGTCAATCGCTCATAATCTTCCTGTCGCGGTGTGATAATGAGTCCTGCCATATCGAGGGCACCTGGAGAGATAACAAACTGCTCACCACCACTTTTATAATAGCAGTCAGGACGGTGTTTCGTACGAGGGAACACCACCGACAGGAAATCGTCGTCACAACGCCAGGCCACGATATTCATCATCGGCTCCACACCACTATCTCCTGAATTCTGGCTCCCTACTCCTTCCAGCGCCTCATAGAGTCTGCGGAACAATTGCTCGTCGCCATACTGCGAACGGCTTCGTATCAGCAGGGCCGTGCAGGGATACTCGTCAATCATCGAGATATCCTCATCGTCGTTCAGACTGACGAGTGTTGTCCTGTTACGCGACAATCGCTGCCACGACGTCTGAAGGGGCAGCAGGCCGCTGGTACCAGCCTGGAAATGGGCATGATCAGGAGCCGAGGCACCACACTGCGGACCATTATAAAACACCATCATCTCAGGAAATTCTTCCAACAGCTTATGAATCTCGCCATACGACTCGAGAATCCGCTGTGGCTGGTGCCTCAACGAAGGAATAGTGAAGTGCTGCTGTAGAATCGGAAATGGATTCACTAACAACTCATACTGACCATCAACCTCCTTCTTGATCTGCTCTTTAGGGCGATTCTTCTCACAGAGGAAACAAGGTCGCTCTGCAATGGTCTTTTGGTCCATCTTAGCACCTGTAGAGACCATCCTTGCGGGATTCCACTGCACCTGAATGCTATAGGTGCCCACAGCCAGTTCACGGGTCTTGGCACCACGCAGGTCATGATAACGCTGTCGGGCAGCCTCCCACTTCTCCAACTGGCGGTTGAAGAAACGCTGCAATGGAGAGTCGGCCATCAGTTCCTGTTTACCCTGAAGCATCTGCTGACGCGCAGCAATCTCCAACGTGCGCAGCCGATCTTTATAAAGGTTGTTGGCATTTATCTTATCAACGCTAAGGGCCGCATCACTATTGCCTCCCCAACGACGGCACAAATAAAGCTCAGTAAAAATACGTCCGATACGATAGTGACGTGAAAAGATCAGTCCAAGAGCATAATCCTCACCATAGCTGGTATTAGGGAACTGGATCTGTCGCAGCAGAGGTGTGAAGAAAGCACGCGGAGCCCCTAGACCATTGATTCGCAGGGCATTGTTAGGACCGTTATCATCCGTCCACTCTTTATGGTCAATCAAGCCTGGAGGCAGAGTGTTCAGTTCAAAGTCGCACATACGATAACTACCCACCACCATCGCTGCATTCTGCTTATAGAAAGCATCCACAATCTGTTGCAGGGTCTTCGGTGAGGAATAGAGGTCGTCGGAATCCAACTGAACAGCGAATCTACCACAGCGGTCGTCATTTATGGCCACATTCCAGCAACCTCCAATGCCCAAGTCGTCACGTTCAGGTATGATATGAATCAACCGTTCGTCGTGCATGCCATCCAGCAACTCTGTGGTCTTGTCAGTAGAATGATTATCCACCACAATGACATTGAATTGAAAGTTGGCCTTCTGCCCCAGCGCACTGTTCACGGCATCCAGAATGGTCTTCTCGCGGTTGTAGACAGGAATAATCACCGAAGCTTCGATGTCGAAATCCTGTTCGTTGAAGTCTGGACGGCGATAGAACGAAGGATCAATCTTTGCACCGATCTCTGCCAGATGGGCCGTAGCTGCATGTTCCATCTCAATCTGCACCTCGCGGTTACGAGGGTTAACATAATCAAATTGCTTCACGCCAGAGGCTCTCAGATCAGTTTCCTCTTCAGCATACAGACATTCGTTGATATGAAAAAGCTGTCCCTTACGGCTCAGAAACAAACGCAGGGCATAGAGTCCGGCATATTGGTAGTCGTGCTCACCAGCCTGCATGGCAAAGGTATGAAGCAATGAAGTCTTAAACAGCCACAGACTACCGAAATCGAAGTCATCGCGGATACTGCCAGGGAAATAATCGATGACGGGATGACCGCTGTAATCGGAATATACCATCGCCGCATTCGAATCACTAGCCACACGGAGCATTCTGTCGAGCGCCCCCTGTCCCAGCACCACTTTCACAGGCTTCGTCAGCAGTAACACATAGTCGGCCTTGGCATTCTCAGCCACCTGCATCAAGGCGTTACTGCTCAGCAATCCGGTTTCCAATTGGGTGATATTCTGCACGGTCTTGCTATTACGCAGTTGCTTGACGATTCCCTCTGCAACCTGCTCGTCCATGGCCGGCAAGAAACAATCTATCTTTTCTCTCATGGTCGTTCTTATGCTTGAATATTACAAATTTGTGGCAAAGATACACATTATTTTTTAAAAACTCGAATATAATTTGGTTTTTCGCCCGAATTGCACTAACTTTGCACACGAATTCGAAAAAACAAACCTGGATGGACAGTGGAAAGCAGACGCTCATCGGACGGACACTCGGCGAACTGAAAATCGTCGTAGGTGAACTTGGCATGCCTGCTTTCACAGCCAATCAGATAGCCAAATGGCTCTATCAGCAGCATGTTGTCAGCATCGACGAAATGACCAATATTTCAAAGGTCAACCGCGAGAAACTGAAAGCTCAATACGAAATTGGCATCATGCCGCCCATCGACTGTCAACGCTCAAAAGATGGTACCATCAAATATCTCTTCCCTGTGAGGGCGGGAGAATCCGGATCGGGAAATTCCGAGAAGTTCGTCGAGACCGTCTTTATCCCAGATAATGACCGAGCCACACTCTGCGTTTCCTGCCAGGTTGGCTGCAAGATGAATTGTCTCTTCTGTCAGACGGGCAAGCAGGGCTTTGAGGGCAACCTCACAGCTACTGATATTCTGAATCAGATCTACGCCCTGCCTGAGTGCAACCAGTTGACGAATATCGTCTTCATGGGTCAAGGCGAGCCGATGGACAATCTCGACAACGTGCTCAGGGCCACACAGATTCTCACAGCCGACTACGGCTGGGCATGGAGTCCGAAACGCATCACCGTGAGCAGTGTCGGCATCAAACACAAACTCAAGCGGTTCCTCGACGAGAGTGAATGCCATGTGGCCATCTCGATGCACACGCCCCTGCCCGAACAGCGCCAGATGCTGATGCCCGCAGAGCGTCAGATGAGCATCACAGAGACCGTCGATTTGCTGCGTCAGTATGATTTCACCCATCAGCGTCGCTGCTCGTTTGAGTATATCTGCTTTGGTGGGCTCAACGACGGTATGACACATGCCCGTGAGATCATCCGACTGCTGCAAGGCTTGGAATGCCGAGTCAACCTCATTCGTTTCCACGAGATACCTGACGTAGACCTGCCTGCTAGTAATGAGAAACGCATGGAGTCGTTGCGCGACTATCTTACGGCTCACGGAGTGTTTACCACCATCCGAGCCAGTCGCGGACAGGACATCTTCGCTGCCTGTGGACTACTGACGACGAAGAAGAGAGAAGAAGATAAAAGAAGTTAGAAGAATAAAGATATGGAAGAAAGAAAGATACGGGTGGCTATCACCCACGGAGATACGAACGGCATCGGCTATGAGATCATCCTCAAAGCTTTTGAAGACAGCGGGATGCTCGAATTATGTACACCTATTATTTATGGTAATCCCAAAATTGCCACCTATCACCGCAATGCCCTACACTTGGAGACGCCATTTACCAACATTAAAAATGCAGAAGATGCCCGTCCCGACAAACTCAACATGCTATCTGCCTTCGACAACGAGGTAAAGGTAGAGTTCGGCTCTTCCACCCCCGAATCAGCCGAAGCAGCCCGCAAGGCTTTGCAGCGTGCCAAGGAGGACCTGAAAAACGGTCTTTATGATGTACTCGTCCAGGCACCTGTGGTATCCAGCAACACGCCCGACCCCAATGACAAGTCGCTGCTCATCATGTTTGCAAATGATATCCGCATCGCACTGGCCACCAACCATCTGCCCCTTAAAGATGTTGCTACCAGCATCACCTCCGACAAACTCGTGGAGAAATGCCGTTTGTTGCACACCTCCCTGAAGCGTGACTTCCGCATCAACAATCCCCGTATCGCCGTATTAGCCCTTAACCCACAGTTGGGAGCCGAGGAGGAAAATATCATCAGCCCTGCTCTCAAGACGATTGAGGACGAGGGAATACAAGCCTACGGGCCATATACCGCCAATGATTTCTTCGGCAACGACCTGCAACATAATTTCGACGGCGTTCTAGCCATGTACGACGACCAGGGCAATGCACCCTTCAAGACCCTGGCCCATGAATATGGTGTGAAGATGAAAGCGGGCTTCCCCTTCGTCATCACCACTCCCGACCAAGACCCCAGCTTCGACATCGCCGGCAAGGGTGTTGCCGACCCCACCTCGTTGCGACACGCCATTTATGCCGCCATCGACATTTTCCGCAACCGTACCAATTATGATGAGCCATTGGCCAATCCACTGCCAAAGCTCTATCATGAGAAACGCGAGGACAGCGAGAAAGCACGCTTTGCCGTGAGGGCAAAGGACCAGTTCAAACGCGAAGATCCGGTTCCGAAAGAAGATAATTGAGTTAATTTCTGCCAAAATTGCAGTATTCTCGGAAATATTGTGTAATTTTGTCAGCCAAATGAAGACATCCGAACTACAAAGCATCAAACAGCGCTATAATATTGTAGGCAATTGCGAAGCCTTGAATAGCGCGCTTGACGACGCCCTGAAGGTTGCGCCGATAGATATCAGTGTGCTCATCATCGGTGAAAGTGGTGTGGGTAAGGACATCCTGCCCAGACTCATCCATGACAACTCCCCCCGTCGACGCGAGAAATACTTCGCCATCAACTGCGGCGCCATCCCCGAGGGTACTATCGACAGTGAGCTCTTCGGCCACGTCAAAGGCTCGTTTACTGGCGCCATCAACGATTCTCCCGGCTATTTCGGCGTTGCCAATAAGGGCACCCTCTTCCTCGACGAGGTAGGTGAGTTGCCTATGGCCACCCAAGCCCGATTACTTCGTGTGCTGGAAAACGGCGAATATATACCCGTAGGTGCTACCGAGGTACGCAAGACAGACGTACGCATCGTGGCTGCCACTAACGTCAATATCGAAAAGGCCATCAGCGAAGGCCGCTTCCGTGGAGATCTCTACTATCGTTTGAACCGTGTGAACATCCAGATGCCTGCCCTCCGCGACAGAGGCGAGGATGTGGTTTTGTTATTCCGCTTGTTTGCAATGGAGATGTCGGAGAAATACAAGATGGACCGTGTGACCCTTACCGACGAGGCCAAGCAAATGCTCATGCGCTACAAATGGCCAGGCAACATCCGACAGCTCAAGAGTGTCACTGAACAGATTTCCATCTTCAGTAAGGAGCGTCTCATTACGCCTGAGATTCTTGCGAAGTTTATTCCGCAGGATCAGGATACCACACAGCTGGCCACCATCCATCATGAAAACAGTGACCACTCGTTCGAGAATGAGCGTGAGATTCTATATAAGATACTCTTCGAACTGCGTGGCAACGTCAACGATATGCGCCGGGAAATGAGCACTCTTAAAAAACAGATTGAAGACGTACAGAGCGTGAAGACCATCTCAGCCACCGATGCGATAAGTACTCAGTTGGCTCCCATTCAGCCCATCCAACCCATTCCCCCCGCCCTCGAAGACGCCGAGGCCGAGGAATATGTCGAGCTGGAAAAAGAGCCCGAGAACCTCAATCTCAACGAGCTCGGCAAGCAGATGCTCCAGAAAGCCCTTGACCGCAACAACGGCAATCGCAAGAAAGCCGCTCTGGAATTAGGCATCAGCGACCGCACCCTCTACCGCCGTCTGAAACAATACGGCTTGGTGTGCCTCATCGCTTTCTGCTGCATTTTCTGCTTCCCGTCGTGTTCCGTCAGCTATAAGTTCAACGGTGCCAGTATTGACTATTCAAAGATCAAGACCATTCAGATTGCCGAATTCCCCGTTCGAAGCAATTATGTCTGGGCACCCATGGGCGCCATCTTCAACAACCAGCTGAAAGACCAGTTCCGTAACAGCACAAAACTCACACAGGTGAAGCGTAATGGCGACTTGAAGCTCGAAGGCGAAATAACCCGCTACGAGCAGCGTAACAAGGCCGTCTCAGCCGAAGGCTACTCTGCACAAGTGGAGCTCTCCATTACCGTCAACGTGCGCTTTACTAATAATAAAGATCACAAGCAGGATTTCGAGCAGCAGTTCACTTCGCAGAAGTCATACGACTCGACCCTGTCGCTGAGTGCTGTACAGGAAGACCTCGTCACCCAGATGATGAAGGATATCTGCGATCAGATATTCAATGCTTCCGTAGCACAATGGTAACCCCAACATAAAGGAAACAATGGACATAGCAGAATTGACCCAACATCCAGAACGTCTGGATCGCGACACGCTCTACGAGTTGCGCTCCTTGTTGGCTCTCTACCCCTACTACCAGACGGTCCGCCTGCTTCTGCTCCAGAACCTCTATCTGCTCCACGACCCAACCTTCGACGAGGAACTGCGCCGTGCAGCCATCTACATCACCGACCGCCGTGTGCTTTTCCAGATGATTGAGGCCGTACACTATCGACATCCTAATTGTCAGAGCAATCAGAACACGCAGAGCAATCAGAACACGCAGAATAATCCGACTACTCCAAATAATCCCAATCGCACGCTCTCACTCATCAACAACTTCCTCGACTCCATCCCTAAGGAGAGCGAGGCCGAAGAAGAAAAGAAAGCCCATGGACGCAAGCCCACGCCAGCCGATGCTGCCGTCGACTATGTCGCCTATCTGTTAGAGACCGAGGGCGACGTGATGGGCAACAACAGTGTACCTCAGATGAAAGGCCAGAGTTTGATTGACGATTTCATAAATATTGACAAAGGACGCTTCGTTCTCAATGAAGAGCCCCAAAGTCCGCAGTTACCCGAAGAAGAGTCAGAAACTGACGAAAGCACTCCCAACGAAGGTATCTTTACCGAAACTTTGGCCCGAATTTACATAAAACAGGGTAAATATTCGCAGGCTCTTGAAATTATTCAGCGATTAAGTTTGGTTTATCCGAAAAAAAATGCTTACTTTGCAGACCAAATCCGCTTTTTAAAGAAGTTGATTATTAATAACAATACAAAATAAAAGTAAAAGAAATGTACACACTATTTGTAATTCTCATCGTAGTTGCAGCCGTGCTAATGATTGGCATCGTGCTCATCCAGGAGTCTAAGGGTGGAGGTTTGGCTTCCAACTTCTCCTCCTACAATCAGATTGGTGGTGTCCGCAAGACGACAGATTTTATCGAAAAGACCACCTGGGGTCTCGCAGCCGCTATGGTTGTCCTCAGCGTTGTCTGCGCTTATGTCGCTCCTCAGGGCACTTCAACAGGTTCAGTGATGGAGAACATCGAGGTTCCTGCCACGAACCCCAACAACCTGCCTGGTTTCGGTGCCAGCCAGCAGAAGGAAGCTGCTCCCGCAGCTGAGGCTCCCGCAAAGGAAGCTCCTGCACAGGAAGCTCCAGCACAGCCTGCAAAATAATCAAGGTTGCTAGAAATAAAAAAGAGGGTTTCAGCCCTCTTTTTTTTATATCTACGCCAAACGTGCTCCATTATAACCTAACGGCAATCGAAGAGTATCTTCCTGCGGTTATTCTTCGGCCTGACCGCGAAGTGAACCCAATAGGTGGTACCGCGCTTCTCTTGGATCAGCTCGTCGAACAACCAGCCGTTTTCGTCAGCCGTATCGAGCAGCAGACAAGCATACCTGATCATCTGCTCCGGGCCCAGACACCTGATATCCACAGCACATCCCGTCAGATGATTACTTCCCTTCGCGCCCCCACACTTCATATTCACTTCCTCACTCCGATACCCCGACGAAATCACGATGGGCACTTCCCCTCCTGAGTAGGAGGGGTCAGGGGTGGTCTGATCCCGCGAACTTCTGCTGTCACTTCTGCTGACGTTCAGACCCCCTCTTACTCCCCCTAACTCAGGGGGAGAAACCCCATCGCCATAGCGC
>Ga0310786_10002398_pt1 | contig 28732 bp, 32 predicted proteins | sample AusTroGonzalo_MG_FD_203881 | JGI IMG/M metagenome (GOLD analysis project Ga0310786, IMG submission 203881) | Bovine rumen microbial communities from tropical cattle in Woodstock, Queensland, Australia - Gonzalo_03 (v2) (version 2) | ecosystem: Host-associated > Mammals > Digestive system >...
TTTTCGCGGCGGCTCCTTTCGGTTTGAGCACTGCCATTATGGCAGAATCCCCGGATGCCGCCGCTCTTTTTCTCTCCCTGTCCAGCCCTTGTGCCCCGAAAACCTCAAGCCCCGTCAAAAATCGGGACAAGCGTGTGGAGAAGGGAGATTGGGGGATGCGACGTTCCGTCGCGTTTGGGTGCGGCTTCCAGCCGCGCCATGGGCTTGGACACGCGGCGCGGCTGAGAGCCGCCTCCCCAGAAATCGGATGCACAACTTCTTGGGCCGCTCCGGGATGGTTTGGAGAGAGGGGGATAGGCCGGGGAAATCGCGGGCGAGGTTTGCGGATGGAGATTCGTGGACAGGGATGCGGATGCTTGTCCCTCGAAAAGGCTTTCCGGCTTGACTCCGTCCGGGAAACTTGGGCCAATGGCCGCGGAGAATCAATCCGCCGGGAGAAAGCCGTGTTTCCGTTCCCAAAACGAAAGGTGCCGTGCGTCTGCGCAATCGCGTGGATGGGGTTGCTTTTGACGGCAAGCGCCTTTCCGACGTGGATGGGGGTGTACGGGGCGTACCAAACGCACGACGGGGCGAATCCGGGGACGTATTCCATCTTGATGAACCAGGATTACTGGGGACTGCACGCGGAGGTGGGCATTGGGGTGGGAGGAACGTGGACGACCCATGCGATGGAGTATGTCGGCAACGCGGACGGCAACTCCCTCTGGCGCTTCCGCCCCGGCGAGGCGGTGGCGGAAGGGGCGACCGTCCAGTACTACTTCCACGGCTGGGACGATTGGGGCGGCAACATCTACGCGAACAACGGCGGCACCAACTATTCCTTCGTGGCGGGTCCTGCGGAAATCGACTGGATCGGCGACTCCGCGCAGACCCCGGCGGCTCCGGTTGCGGGAGAGAACATCCGCTTGTGGACGCAGACCTGGCCGCGCGGCGCGGGGCAGGGCGGCTTCGCGCTCTTTTCGGCGGGCGGTACCTGGAGCGGCATTCCCCTCGCCAAGGCGGGCGTCACCAACGGCAACGACCTCTGGCGGGGCACCCTCGGGCGACTCCCCGCGGGGACCGCGGTCGAATGGGTCGCCGCGGTCGAGGACGGCGCGGGAACGACCCATTACGACAACAACGGCGGAAGCAACTACGCTTTCACGGTGGCTGCGGGTTCCCCGCTGGCGTTCTTCGGCAACGCATACCACTGGCCCGCGGACGGGGCGCTGACCTCCGCCGACGACCTCTGGCTCAACGTCTTCGCCTCCCCTTCGCAAACGCTGGTCGAAGCCCATTCGGATTACGCGGTCAACGGCTGGCTTTGGGAGCGCACCCCGCTCTCCTTCCGGCAATTGGACGGCACCAACGAATGGTGGCACGCGGACTTGGGGACGATGCCGCCCGCCTCCACGGTGTTCTACGCCTTCGACGCCTTGGACGGGGCGGGCAACACGCTCGCCTTCCCCGCTTCCGGCATCCCGTGTTCCGCGCACGTCGCGGGAAGCCCCGCGGACGCGGACGCCGACGGCCTTCCCGACGACTGGGAGTCGTACTGGTTCTCCGACCCCTCCGCCACCACGGCCCATGCCAACCCCGACGACGACGGCTTGCCCGGCATGCCCTTCGACAACTGGATGGAACGGGTGGCTGGCACCGACCCCACCGTTTCCAACGAGGTCGCGGAGCTACCGCTCCTCTGGAAGCCATCCCTGCCGCAGCAGGGCGGAGTGGTGTTCCTCTCCGCCGCGCCGGAGGCGCTGGCGGGGTTGGCCCTTCCCGCCATCACCGCCACCTTCGCCGACGGAACGACCGCGACGCTCGCCTTGGATGCTTCGGGCCGCTGGTCCGGCACGGCGTGGGTTTCCCGCACCAATACGGCCTGCACCATCGTTTCGTTCTCCGGCGGCGGGGAAACCGACGACAACCGAGGCCTCGGCTGGACGATTCCGCTAAAAGTCCTCCCCGAAGGGGAAGAAGCGGACTCGGACGGTGACGGGATGCCGGACTCTTGGGAAGCGGCCAACGCCTTGGACCCTCTCGCCGACGACGCCTCCGGCGACCCCGACAGCGACGGGATTTCCAACCTCGACGAATATCTGGCCGGTCTCGACCCGCAAGCCCCCGAAGCGGACCTTTGGTGGGACTTCGACGGCGACGGCGTGCCGACCTTGGTCGAACGGCAACGGCATACCGACCCGGCGGACCCGGACGACGTGCCGGAAGCGGACCTGCTCCTCTCCCCCGACCCGGCGGACTGGGCGGCGCGCATCGCCGCGGCGGTCGCGACCAACCCCGCGCCGTACACCATCGTGCAGCTCGCAGGCGGGACGTACGCCACCAACAGCGGCATCGTCCTCTCCCTCGCTTCCTCCAACCTCGTCCTCGTCGGTTCCGCGGACCCCGCCAACCCCACCGTGCTGGACGGGCAGTTGCTGGGGCGGTGCGTTTCCGTCACCGGCGACAACGTTTCGCTCTCCCGCCTGCGTCTCGCGAACGGCGTCGGGTACACGTACTACCCGGGAGGAGCCATTTACGCGGGAGGCGTGCGGAATCTTCTGGTTTCCCACTGCCGCATCGAAAACTGCTTTTCCGACGCCCAGCACGCGCCTTCCTCCGTGCCGACCCGCTCGATTCCCGTCCCTTGGGGCGCGGCGCTGTACATGGGGGGCGTAGGCGGCAGCGCCGCCTTCGCCAACACTCTCGTCCGCGGTTGCGGCGAAGGCGCGCTCTTCGCCGCGCCCGAAGGGGGCGGCGCCCTGCGTTTGGCGAACTGCACGCTCGTGGACAACGACACCGGCCCCGCGTACGCCGGGTTTTCGCCTCTTTCCGTCGAAAACTCCATCATCTGGCATTGCGGCGAGGTCGCGGGGAACCTCCCCGCGGACGCCGCCATCGCCAACGTTTGTTTGGAGAGCGAGCCGACCTGCACGAACGCCACCGGCGTCACCACGAACCCGCCGGGCCTCGTCTACGGCTGGCGCGTGGACGGAACGGAGAGCGCCAACGTTTTGGCATATGCCGCTTCGCCTCTCGCATGCGATATCGAAGGCGACCTTCGGCCCGCCCTCTCCGCACTCGGCGCCGACGAATGGCGCGACACCGACGAAGACGGCATCCCCGACTGGTGGGAAGCCCTCCACGATTTCGACCCCGAAGATCCCGACGACGCCGACAGCGACCCGGACGGCGACGGGTTGGACAATGCCGACGAATATTTGAACGAAACCCCGCCGCGGGTTGCCGACGCCGACGGAGACGGATGGACGGACGGAGAAGAAGTCGCCGCCGGGACGGACCCGCTGGACCGGCTGGACGCGCCACGGTTGGCGCGTGGAGTGTTGCTCCATGCGGTGAAGTATTCCGCTGACACATCCAACCAGTGGGTCCAGCTCCATTGCAGCGCTCCGAGAGCGGTGGACGTGGGCGGATTCCGCCTCCAGGCGGCGGGGACGAACTGGGAAACGCAGGTTGTCTTGCCGGAAAACACGTGGATGGCGCCGGGGCATTTCCTGCTCGTCGGCGGGGAAGGCGTGACGAACGCCGATGTCACGGCGGAATGGGCGTTGGCAGGGACGTATTCGAACCTCCCGACAGCGGGCGTGCGGCTGATGCCGCCGGAGGGGGCGGCGAACGGCCCGGTCGATGTGGTGATGTACGGCTTGCACGTTCCCTTCAACGAACAGGGGCTGGACACCACGGGGTGGCTCAGCCAAACCACCAACCTCTGGGCATCCTCGACCCGCCACTTGGAGAGGTGGAACTTGGGAAGCGACACCAACCGGGAGAACGATTGGCGGCATGCCCTGGACGGGGAAGAGCCAGCCAACTCTGCCATCGTCTTGGACACGGACGGAGACGGCCTGACGGACGAGGAAGAATACACGCTGGGATGCGATCCCCTCGACCCGGACACGGACGGCGACGGCTTGCTCGACGGCTTCGAGGCGGAGCACGGCCTCGACCCGACGAACGAAGACACCGACGGCGACGGCACGCCGGACGGAGACGAAACCGACCCGGATACCGGTCAATCGTATGCGGACGGACAATGCGCACAAGGCGTGACATTGGACATCGAAGGCCCCGACGGCTGGGCGATGGGGGGCGATTTGGGCTTGGGCGGAGAAGTTGCGTTCGCCTTGACGGACGTGGAGGGATTCGCCGTGCGGGGGACGATTTGGGAATGCGGGTGGGGCGTCGAGGACTACACGGTGGCGGTGGAAGGCGCCGCTTTCTCCCAAGTCTGGAAATATCCGGTCGGTCGCCGCGGGCGCGAAACCGCGAAAGTGTTCGCGGTTCCCAACGGGACCAACGCCATTCGCGTGGTCGTGACGGACGCCAGCAGCGGATCGAGCGTGACGAATCCGGCGGAATTCGGCGCGGACATCGCCGCTTCCTTCCGCTCCGTGCAGCTCCAGTTGAAGGAAGTCTCCTTCGGCGGCGCCAAATGCCATGTCGTTCAAAAAGACGACGGAACGGGCGACTATGCCGCGCCCCACTGGAAAGACAATTCCACGCCGCCGGACGGAGATGCCGACGATTCGGGCGACCGCAAGTATCCTGTTTGCTTCACGCGGAACAGCAAGATGCGCGTTTCGGCGGAGTGGAAACTCGATTCCATCGATTCCATTTGGTCCATCCAGGTGAAAGGGGACGGGCCGGATGCCCTCGACTTCCCCGCAACGGCGGCGACGGTCGGGGGCGGCACCATCTCCATCGCCGACGTGGAATGCGCGGCGGCTTTCTCCAACGAGGTCGCTTATTGGCCGGTCCTCCCGGTTGCGTGGAGTTTTTCGCTGGACAAGGGAACGAATTGGTTTGTCGCCTGCACGAACGAAAACCCCGTGTACGTGACCCTGGGCGAACCGCTGACCACGGCGCTCTACCACACGCTTGTGCATCTGGGGTGTTCCAACGCGGCGGGGGAAACGACGGAGGCGGGATGCACGGCCAAGATATGGGCCGATTTCACGGACCGGGACGTCCGGCGCGTGGACGGGACGCAGTTGACCTACTACGGGTCGTGGCAATGCCAAAACGTCACCACGGCCAGCCTGTTGGCCACCGGCGACGGGCAATGCGGCGCATGGGCAAGATTCTTCCTCGACATCCGGAAAGTCCAAGGAATTACCGAAAGTCAACACTTTGTCGAAATCAAACCAAAGAATTCCGCCAATGCGGATGGATTCATCGTCAAAAACTGGCATTTCAACGGGAATGGGACCAGTGGCGTTTCCGGGTATCCCTATTTCAATGTTCCAGATGCTTCCACATTTTCGGGGACAGCGAGTTATTCATGGAAATACGCGGAAGTGGTGGATGCCCCGGGAGTTCCCGGACAGGGCAATCCCAATCCCGCTTCATTTTTCGCGCGCCACTTCGTCATGATCGGTGGCGAAATTTACGATCCATCATATGGTCAAAAGTATACATCAATTGCTGAATGGGCAGCTTATGCGCTCGATGGTTATTTCAAAGAAGGAAGGTTGTCGCTTGACGAGGCGGTACTGAACGTCGATTTGAATAGCGATGGCGACAAAACCGATGTAAATGTTTCAACAGATGTGATTCTATTCAGAAAAAACACGGTGTTGACGGAAGTGGAACCCGGTTGGCAAGACGATTATTGAGGCCAAGTGATGAAAAAAGCATGTGCATGTACAATCGGCTGGTTGTGTGGAATGAGTATTGCGTTGGGGGCGGGAGAGCAATCGCCAATCGAGCTTGTTCGGGAGACGGAACTTTCCCGGAGAAATCTCGCGGAAACGGTTGCGTTGGCCGTGATAATGGAACAAGACGGAGGATTGAGCGCGACAGAGACCCATTTTTCGCCCGAATTGATTCGAGTGGGGTTTCATTGTCCCGGATTTGCGCTTCCAGGTGATTTGATTTGGGAATTTCGCCGTTGCGAATGGCTTAGCGCGTTAAAAGACATTTTGTGGATCAACGTCCGTACGGCGCAGGTCCTGTGGTGGTGGAGGAAAGGTCCCGTTCCTGAAGTTTTCGCATATCCGAGATCTGTCCTCGTGGATTTCGAGGGGAGCAGAAACTCCGTTCGTTTTGCCGATTTCAATGTGGAAACAAATGAATTATTGCGAAACCTCCATGTTTCTACGGCTTTTTCTCCGTTGCATGGGGTCAAAGACCCGAACAAAGACGGGGACGTAGTCCTCAAATCTTCAGGAAATGCCGATGGGCGGATTCGGCCCTATTGGACAAAGGAGCCGTCGTCCGAGCTGGAAAACGGAAAACCAGCAATCCAGCGTGCGATGGCAATCGAGCGCATCTTCGGGGTTGCCGGTTCCCCGAAACTGACAGGAAAAAATGATATCGCATGGGATGCAAAATTGACGCAAGCGAGCAAATCCGAAACTGGTTTTTGTGCGGCGCACGATTTATTGTGGGATGTCCGGTTGGTTCACCCCGGCGAAGATGGAATTCCCGTGATACAGGGAGAATATCTGGTTCACGCACAAACCGGGGCTATATTCTGTATAATTGCTCAGGAAAACGTTGGCGGAACCCATGGGCCAACGGAATCCGTTCCCATAATAAATCCGCCGTAACGCCCCGACATCCTTTGATTTCCGGCAAAACCGCCTCCCCAAGCACCATCCTGTCCATCCTGAAAATCCTGTCCGAAAATCGATTGTGCCCTTCCCGCTGGGCATGTAAAATGCTTTCACGAAATGGATTTCGACGCCAGCGGTGCAGGCAAGGTTGTGGAATCTTGCCTGCCGACATGGAAACTTTGCTTGGAGCCATTGTCATTTTAAGACAAGTGGAATTTGACGGAACCAATTGGATATACCGAATTGAAAAATCTGGAACTGAGTACACAAAAAAACTTCAATGATGGCAAAATCTGGATGAAGCATGAAAACAAAAGCAATTGCATGGCTGTTTTTTTTCGTTGTCTTGACAGGGACTGTTTGGGCTGGAGAGAAAATGGAATCATGCGAGGTAACCATGGGCATTCGCTTGGCAAGTCCAGAATGCGTGGAAGGTGAACCAGTTCTGTTTTTTCTCGATTTCGAAAACCGAAGCGACCATTCGGCCAGGATTGTTTTGGGCGAGAGAGGCGTGGAAAACTTGCGCATCGTTTTGGAATGCGATGGTTCCATCCGCGCATTGCCCGTACCTGAGGGATTTGGCGGAATGAATGCATGGGTGCAATTGTTTTTGATTGCCGGGGAACGGAAAAGTTGGGCCGTGTTTTTGGATGAGTTTTCCGGTCCTTTGCCTCCCGGAAAATATCGGATGCACGTATCCGTCGGGGATGGAGTCGCAGCACATTTTCTGGAAAACTGCATGTATCCAGAAGCAACTGGCGAGTTTCAAGTGTTGTCGCAGGACATGGATTCATGCGATATGCGTGAAGCCCGTTTCAAAACTTGGATGAAAGAAGCACAAACGGGCGAAGATGAACAAAGGCAAAACACCGCACGAAAAGCCGTGTTGTTGGCTAGGCATCCAGTTGCCGTGCAAGCGCAAATGACACTAGTCCGCAACAAAGAATGGCGCAATCTCGATGAAGCCGGCAAATTGGCGGAGGCCTTGTTGGATGCGGAAACCGAAGAGGCCTTGCAAACATTGGTAGATGCAATGTTGCTGGATAATTCCGCCTTGTCCCCCGAGCGCCAGATAGTGCTTCATGCCCTTCGGAAACGAGATGCGGGCAATTGGCAAGTCTCCAAACGGAGAATCATCGAGCCATTTCTGGAAGAAATCGAGAAGGCTACTCCGTTCCATTTTTCGGATTAGGTGGGATGTCGTTTGTCTCAATTCCGCTGTCGACTGCCGACATCGCCACGAGCCTTGCCGACGGAAGCGTGGAGCGGTACGTGTACTTCCCTGACTCGTTCTTGGTCTTGGCGGTGCTGGATGGCACCAACGCCGTCAAGGAGGTGTACACCCGCGGCCCCGACCTCTCCGGCTCGCTGGACGGGGTGGGCGGCATCGGGGGCCTCTTGGCGGTCATGGATTCGTCCTCCGTGGTCCGGTACTACCACGCCGACATCATGGGCAACGTTGTCGCCCTGACGGATGCTTCCGGCTCCGTTGTTTCGACCTTCCGCTACACCCCCTTCGGCCACGCACGGGAACTGTCCTTCCCCGCTACCTCTTCTCTTCCAAGGAATTCGACCGCACCGCCAACCTCTACTACTACGGCTACCGCTACTACGCACCCCGGCTGGGGAGGTGGATGACGAGGGATCCGTTGGAGGAAGATGGCGCATTGAATCTCTATGGGGGTATTTTAAATTCTCCCATATTGCAGATAGATGCGCTAGGCAAAGAACACAATCTTTGGTCTCGCGTAGTAAGTAATCTACCTCCTGCAGAACTGCAAAAACGAACAGTCAATCTGTCCAAAGGTTATTGTGGCGGTTTTTCTTGGACAATCCAATGGCTCTTTTCCTATCCACCTGCTTCTCGGGGGTGGATTATACAGGATATAACCATTTCCATAAAAATAGAAGATTGTAACGGCAATGATATCTCTCCGTCCGGATTCGATTATTCAGAAGCCTGGGAAGTCATGATACGCGGAGACATATCTCCTAATACTGATACATTTAGGCTATCTGAACAGGCTGAGTGTACCAAAGGAACAGCCATATTCAGCGGACGTGCAGCTTTTCACCCAAATTTAATCTTGCCATCCAGTTTCTACCTTACACCGTCTGGTAGATATCATCCTGCCGGTGGCCTTAGGCATACAAATCACAGATTAAATCTTTCCGCTGGAACGGATAGTTTGGCACATCGTGCTGTCATAAGTTGGGACTGTTGCTCGGGGCGGCAACAAAGTCAGGTACAACTGGAATAGCCAGAACCAGAATCATTTGCGGGCAGATGGCTTTCTCTGTTTGAAATGCGGAAATTGCTCAAGAATAGCAATGATGAGGCAAGTCAATGCAATTTTTTCGTCGATGATTCGGAAGGAATAACCGAAAATGAAGAATCGTTTTAGTTTGTTTTGCCTTGCCGTGGCGGCATGCGTCACGGTGGCGATGGCCGGGGAAGGTGACGTGGAACGGCTTCTGCGGGAATGTCCCGGCCTGACGTTCTCCGAGGCGGCTGCATTCCTCGAAAAAAACGGATTTCCGGGGGAATGCACTTGGTTTGACGGCGACGGCCTCCTTCCCTCCATGGCCCGGCATCGCGTGGACGGGACAACTTGCATCGTCCTTTTTGCCGATGGGAAAGCGGATCGGGAAGGAACCGTCCCCGGCGGAGATGGCGCCGTGGTCGGACGGTGCGAACTGGCCTCCTTTGGACAGCGGTGTTCCCGGCAATTCCCGGAGGACGACTGCCGCATGCTCCGCGTTGTCCATGAGGCGCCGGTTCCGTGGGGCGGGGATTTCAACCCATCCAGGCTGCTGGCGGCGGCAAGTGCCCTTCAGGCGCTTGGGGAAGAGGAGGCGGTGCGGCTGTTGCGTTGCTACTGCGAGTCGTTCACGGCGGACGAACAACGGATGCACGGCATCGATCCCGCCCGGTGTTTGTCCATTTTGCGGCTTTTGTACGTTCCTCGCGATGCAGAGGATGCATTGCCTCCCATCGATTACGGGTTGGTATTCCCGTTCGGCAGATATTTGGAATATGAACTCCTGTTGAAACGAATCAGGCGGGAGTTTCCCCTGTTCCCCTTGGTACTCGTTGGCGATGTCCCCTTTACCTTGGCCGAGGGATATTTGGTGGCAGGATGCTGTCCCCCGACGGTGGAGGAGTATTTAGTGGCGTGCCGGGGCATCTGCGTTTTCCGCAAGACTCCCCTCCCTCCGTCTGCGGACATCCGCGCGGCTTGCGGAAAATTCCTGCGCTCGGAGGTATGGCGCAGGGCGTTCGGAGGAAACGAACCCCTTCAACAGGAACTCGTTGCCCTCTTGGAACGGGAAATTAACGGGGAATGAACGGGGTCTGTCCCGAATGCCGCTAAGATAAGGACTGGTGGGGTCGAAAATCCTTGACATTTCCCTTCCCGGATTCCATGGCGGAACCAACAAAATAACGGGGTCTGTCCCCTTGGCGGACCCGCCTGAATCGCCCAAAATTCCTGATTTTTTGCCGAAATCTTCTTTTTTACCCTCATTCAGCCCGTCCGGTTTTCTCCCCGGCCGCGTGGAATGCCCTCCGCGGCTCTTTTTCGCCCCTTGCGCCGCAAGCCGGGTGCGAAGGACGGCTTTCGCTTCGTGGCGTTTCGGAATTCGGGAGGGAGGGGAAAATTCCCGAAAACCCCGGGACTCCAAAACTCCCCGCGGCGGGAGCAAGAGAAGTTCCTTGCGGCTTTCCGCCCTTTCAATGTTCCCTTGTCCCGGCTCTGGCGGGAAACAGCGGGCCGCACGGCGTGCGGCCCCTGCCATTCCGGTCCGGGCCATTCCGCCAGGCGATGCGGCCCGGACGGGACGGAGCCGGGGCCTCCCCGGCGGTAGCTTTTGAACGCCAATCCAGCCCCGAAGGGGCGATGGAATACAGCCGGGGGCAAGCGAAGCACAACCCCCGGTCCGGTGTTCCCGAAAACAAGCCCCGAAGGGGCGACGGAATTGGGGCGGGCGGGAATTGTCCGGGCGGAAGCGGCCCGCCCGGCGGTCGGGCCCTGCCACAGGAAGGGAGGACAGGGCGGGGGTGGAAGAAGGCGGCCCGGACGGAGCCGGGCCCTCCCGTCCGGGGGCAGACGTTGGTTGGGAAAACGGCGGGCACCGGGGACGTTGCCCCTCCCCGGCGGGGGCAAAGCGTTCCGGCATGCGGGGGCAACGGGGAGGTTGCCCCGATTCTTTCTGCCCTTCAAAAATCCCTCTCCAAGCCTTTCTTGTCCGCGCAGCGGTTTTCATGGCTTTCAATGCAGAAAAATGCTCGTCCCGCAACGGGCCGCCCGGCGGTCGGCCCCTGCCATTCCGGTCCGGGTCATTCCGCCAAACAACGTGCCTGCGGCACCGGCCCGGACGGAGCCGGGCCCTCCCCGGCGGGAGCAAAAAGTTCCATTGTTTCCGGGCACCGAGGACGGTGCCCCTCCCCGTCGGGGGCAAAGCGTTCCGGCGTTCGAGGGAAACGGGGAAGGAAGTTTGGTGGTTGGATAGTTCGATAGTGCGACAGTGTTGCGGAAGAACTGCCAAATCACCAAACTGCCAAACTATCCAACTATCAAACCATCCAACCATCAAACTGTTGAACGATCGAACGATCGGACGCTTCCGGCGGATCGGTTTCGTCGGGCAAAAATCGCCGGGGGGGCGGGGTCAATCGAGGCCGAGGCGGCGGAGGGTGGAGCGGAAGTCGGGGGGGAGGGGGGAGTCGCAGCGGACGGGTTCGCCGGTGGCGGGGTCGGCAAAGAGGAGGCGGGAGGCGTGGAGCATCTGGCGGGGGATGCCGCGGAAGGGGGCGGCGGCTTGGGAGTAGTAGTGGCGGTCGCCGAGGACGGGGTATCCGCAGTTTTGGAGGTGGCGGCGGATCTGGTGGGTGCGGCCGGTTTCGATGCGGACGGCGAGGTGGGCGCAGCGGGGGGCGCGGGTGCGGGCGGAAAGGATGCGGAAGTGGCTGACGGCGGGGAGGCGGTCGAGGGACTGGCGGATGGTGAAGGAAGATTCGGGGGGGATGCCGGCGACGAGGACGTGGTAGCCCTTCCCGATGCGGTTTTCCTCGAATTGGGCGACGAGGGCGTCGCGGGTGGCGGCGTCCTTGGCGAAGAGGAGGCAGCCGGAGGTGTCGCGGTCGAGGCGGTGGACGGCGCGGAGGCCGGGGAGGGCGAGGCGGTCGCGGAGGAGGGTTTCGAGGGAGCGGGGGCCGTTGGCGAGGATGCCGGCGGTTTTGTCGGCAACGAGCCAATGCGGCGAATCGCGGAGGATGCGGACGGGCGGGGGGGCGGTTTCCGGGCGGGCGGGGGCGGGTTTCGCGGGGGAAGAAGGGGAAGGGAGGGCGGACGGGGCGAGGGAGGAAAGGATTTCCACGGCGTCGTGGACTTGGAGGGGGTGCTTGGCCATCCAGATCCGCTTGCCGTTGACGAACACGGCGCGTTCGTCGAGGAGGTTTTTGGCGGCGCGGCGGGAGAGGCGGAGGGTGGCGGCGAGGTGGTCGAGGAGGGGAATCCCGTTGCGGGGCGGGGAGGGGAGGGCGGCCATGGTGGGGCGCGGGGTCATGTCATTCGCCGTCCGGGGCGTCGCCGAGGCCGCGGTCGAGGATGGCGCGGCGTTCTTCCTGGGCCTTGCGCCAGGCGGCGCGGCGGCGGCTGTTGAGGACGGCGCGCATGGCGTAGGAGACGAAGCAGAGGGCGATGCCGGCGACGACGAGGCTGCGGCCGAGGGAGACGCGGGCGGCGTCCTGCATGCCGGAGACGACGATGAAGAGGCCGGAGAGGGAGAGGGCGTAGGCGGCGACGCGGCAGGCGAAGCAGAGGCGGGCGAGCACGGCGTTCACTCCCCGATGGCGGTTTCGAGGCGGGAAACGGCGGCGTAGAGTTCGTCGCGGCCGGGATTGTCGTGGAGGAGCTTCTTGAAGGCGGTGTCGCGGAGGACGAAGGAGAGGCGGGAGAGTAGGTGGAGATGGATGCGGACGGTGGGGGCGAGGAGGATGAAGAGGATGTCGACGGGCTGGCCGTCGAGGGCGTGGAATTCGATTGGGTTTTCGAGGAAGCAGAGGGCGATGCCGGGCGTCTTGATCTCGAGGATGGCGGGATTGCGGACGTGGGGGAGGGCGATGCCGTCGCCGACGCCGGTGGATTGGAGGGATTCGCGCTGGAGGAGGGACTGGCAGAGGAAGTCGCGGTCGACCTGGTCGGGGAGGTCGAGCTGGCGGACGAGGTTGCGGAAGACTTCGGGGGCGGTTTTTCCGGCGATGCGGTAGTAGACGCCGCCGGTCTTGAGGGCGTCGAGGAGGTGGGGGAGGGGGAGTTCGGGTTCGGGTTCTTCGCGGGTGGCGGCGAAGTTGACGCGCTTGGAAGAGGCCCAGTCGAAGAGCATGGCGCGGTTGATGCGGTACTGTCCGGCGACGCGGTAGACGGGCAGGCCGCCGGACTGGATCCAGCGGTAGATGGTTTTTTCGGTGACGTGCAGCGTTTTCGCGGCGTCTTTGACGGTCAGTTGCATGGTGCGGTCCTTTCTTCGCGCTCCCGCCCGGAAGCCGACGGGAAAAGATGTACCGCAGGCGTCCGGAAATGTCACCCCAAAAGGCGGGCGGTTTTGGCTGGCGGAATCCGGTCGGGCGGCTAATATGCGGCGTTCCATGAAACGCGGGTTGACCATCGCGGCATGCACCTTGGCGGGTGCGTTGGCAGGCGGACTGGCCGTTTTTTCGGTGCTTCCGCATTTTCCGCTTGCAAAGGCGGAAAAGCCTGCTACTGTCCCGGCCCCAAGTTTTGTGGCAGAAGCGCCAACGTCCGCGTTGGCACGTCTTGACGTTGCGGCCGTTCCCGAAGGGGAAGGGCCGGAACGGGAGGCGGAGACGGCCGGGAATCCGGTGCAGTCCGCATCCGAAGGGACCCTTCCGGAAATGGAACCGGAAGAAGGGTCGGCGGTTGCGGGGGCGCCGGAGGAAAAGGCCGCCGGAAAGGCGGACGGGGGCGGAGGACAAGACAGGCTACTGGAAATGGTGTCCGGCGAAGCGAGGCTGGTGACGCGCCATTTGGCCACGGAAAACGCAAGGCTCCGGGAGGAGCTGGAAATCCGGGACAAACGGCTGCGGAAACTCAGCGAAGCCTTGGCGGCGGCCCAGGCCCGGCTGGATTCGAGGGAATCCGAACGGGCGGCGGCCGAAAGCGCGGTTTCCGGCCGCAGCCGCGACGCGGCGGTCAGCGCCTGGGTGATGGACGTGAATCCGGATCTCGGCATGGTCGTCCTGTCGCAGGGCGCCCGCCAGGGCGTCCGCTACGGATTGCCGCTGGTCGTGACGCGGGACCGGCGGAAAGTGGCGAGCGTCCGCGTCGTGGATGTGCGGGAAAACATTTCGGGCGCCGTGGTCGTGGAGACCGCGCGCAAGGAATACCCCCGGACGGGGGACCGGGCCGCCCTGATGCGGGCGGCAGGTCCCTGAAGGAACCCATCGATATGGAAATCAAAGCAACAACCAAATACGTGCGGATGTCGCCGACGAAAGCGCGCGACCTGGCGCGGGCCATCACGGGCCTGCCGGTCGGGCAGGCGTTGCAGGCGGTCGAGCTGAACAAACGCAAGGCGGCGGTGCAACTGGGCAAAACGCTCCGTTCCGCGATCGCCAACGCGGAAAACAACGAGGAACTCTCGGCGGACGCCCTTTTCGTGGCCAGCGCCGTGGTGGACGCGGGGCCGACGTTCCCGCGCTACTGGCCGCACGCCCGGGGCAGCGCTTCGCCGATCCGCAAGAAAACCTCGCACATCAAGATCGTTTTAAGTGACGCAAAGCCGGCGGCGAAGAAACGCCGTCCGCGCAATGCGAAGAAGCAGGCCGAAAAGCCGGTGAAATAGGAGCGTGGACCTTGGGCCAGAAAGTCAATCCGATCGGTTTCCGCACAGCCGTCCACAAGCAGTGGAAGAGCCGCTGGTACGCGGAAAAGAAAAATTTCGGCGATATGCTCCACGAGGATATCGTCATCCGCGACATGGTCGCCAAGCGCCTGAAGGAGGCGGCGGTCTCGGACATCCTCATCGAACGCTACGCCCAGCGCGCCCGCGTGACGGTCTTCACCGCCCGCCCCGGCGTGGTCATCGGGCGCAAGGGCGAGGGGATCGACAAGCTCCGCGAGGACCTCAGCGCGAAGACGGGCAAGGAAATCTACGTGGAAATCAAGGAAATCCGGGATCCGGACATCAACGCCCAGCTCGTGGCCGAGAACATCGCCCTGCAGCTGGAGCGCCGCGTTTCCTTCCGCCGCGCGATGAAGCGCGCCCTGCAGCTGGCGATGGACATGGGCGCCCTCGGCATCCGCGTCCAGGCCTGCGGCCGCCTCGGCGGCGCGGAACTCGCCCGCGTCGAGCACTACATGGTCGGCAAGGTGCCGCTCCAGACGCTCCGCGCGGACGTGCAGTACGGTTTCGCGGAAGCCAACACGATGGCCGGCGCGATCGGCGTGAAGTGCTGGATCTGCCGGAACCCGGACGCGGCCCCGGTCGTCCGCCACAACAACACGAAGGAGAAGAACTATGCCTCTCATGCCTAAACGGGTGAAGTACCGCCAGTCCCAGCGCGGCTCGCGCAAGGGAATGTCGATGAGCGGCAACACGCTGGCCTTCGGCGAATACGGCCTCAAGGCCCTGGACCGCATCTGGCTGACGAACATCCAGATCGAGGCCTGCCGCGTCGCGATGAACCGCGAAATGAAACGCCGCGGGAAACTGTGGATCCGGGTGTTCCCGGACAAGTCGTATTCGAAGAAGCCGCTGGAAGTCCGCATGGGCAAGGGCAAGGGCGCCATCGAAGGGTGGGTCGCCGTGGTCCGCCCGGGCCGCATCCTCTTCGAGATGGACGGCGTGAGCGAATCCCAGGCGGTGGAATGCCTCCGCCTGGCGGCGACGAAACTGCCGATCCGCACCGTGCTGGTGCGCCGCGGCCTCTCGCTCTAGGCCGGGAAGAAAGGACACGGAATGAAAGCGAAACAGTTGAGAGACCTTTCCGGCGAAGAGCTGCTCCAGAAGCTCTCCGAAGCCGAGAAGGAATTGTTCGGTCTCCGCGTGAAGAAATCCTCGGGCCAGCTGGAAAAGCCGGACCGCATCCGGATCCTCCGCCGCGAGATCGCCCGCATCCGGACATTGTTGAACGAAGCGAAAGGGGCGTAGAAGATGGCTGCCGAAACCAGGAACCTGCGCAAGGAGCGCACGGGCATCGTGCTGAGCGATGCGATGGACAAGACGATCGTGGTCGTGGCGGAACGCCGTGTGGCGCACCCCGTCTACGGCAAGGTGCTGCGTCGGCACAAGAAATACCGCGCGCATGACGAGAACAACGAAGCCCGCAAAGGCGACAAGGTGCGCATCGTCGAGACGCGCCCGCTGAGCAAGACCAAGCGCTGGCGCCTGGCCGAAGTGCTCGTCCGCCGCGAGGGAAGCGAGGTGGCCCAATGATCCAGATGGAAACCGAGATGGGCGTGGCCGACAACACCGGCGCCCGCCTGGTCAAGTGCGTGAAGGTCCTCGGACAGCGCAAGACGGTCGCCCGCATCGGCGACGTCATCCGCGTCAGCATCCGCGAAGCCCAGCCGGGCGGGATGGTGAAGAAGGGCGAAGTCGGCCGCGCGATCATCGTGCGCACCGCCGCCCCCATCCACCGCCGCGACGGCTCGAGCATCCGCTTCGACCACAACGCGGTCGTGCTCGTCGACGACCAGAAAAACCCGCGCGGCAGCCGCATTTTCGGGCCCGTCGCCCGCGAGCTGCGCGACCTGAACTACATGAAGATCATTTCCCTGGCCCCGGAGGTCCTCTAGCCATGGCGAAGAAGAACAACACCAAATCGGCCGTCCGCCGGATGCACATCCGCAAGGGCGACATCGTCAAGGCGATCGCCGGCGACGACGCGGGCAAGCAGGGCAAGGTGCTGGGCACCTTCCCCGCGAAGAACCGCGCGCTCGTCGAAGGCCTGAACTTCGTGAAGAAACACATGCGCAAGTCGCAGGACAACCCCAACGGCGGGATCGTCGAGAAGGAAGCGCCGATGGCGGCTTCCAACCTCAAGCTCGTTTCCCGTCCCGGGAAGAAGGAGAAGGAATAAGCCATGTCCCTGCTCAAGGAAAAATACGAAAAGGAAATCAAGCCCGCCCTGAAGGACACGGGCCGCTTCGAAAACCCCATGGACATCCCGCGCCTGTCGAAGGTGACGATCAACATGGGCGTCAACACGCAGGTGGACCGCGACGCGCTCAAGGCCGTGGCGGAAGACCTGGCGAAGATCGCGGGCCAGCGGCCGGTGATCACGCACGCGACGAAGAGCATCGCGAACTTCAAGCTGCGCGAAGGCATGGCGATCGGCGCGAAGGTGACGCTGCGCGGGGAACGGATGTACGAATTCCTCGAACGCCTGATTCACGCGACGCTGCCCCGCATCCGCGACTTCCGCGGCATCAACCCGAAGTCCTTCGACGGCCGCGGCAACTACACGCTGGGCCTGAAGGAACAGACCCTGTTCCCCGAAATCGACGCGGACAAGGTCAAGCGCGTCCAGGGAATGGACATCACGATCGTCACCACCGCCCGCACGGACGGCGACGCGCGCGAGCTGCTGAAGCTGCTCGGCATGCCGTTCGCCACGGCGGAAAGCACCAAGTAGGAGTCACCCGATGGCAAAAGTATCCTGGGAAGTGAAATCCACGCGGGAACCGAAGTTCAGCTCCCGCAAATACGCGCGCTGCCGCCGCTGCGGCCGCCGCCGCGCGTACATCCGCAAGTTCCAATTGTGCCGCATCTGCTTCCGGGAGCTCGCCTCCCAGGGCAAGATTCCCGGCGTCGTGAAGGCCAGCTGGTAGGAAGGGAAGAGAAGATGAGCTGTTCAGATCCCATCGCGGACATGCTGACCCGCATCCGCAACGCCTGCCGCGCGGGGTTGCCCGCAGCGGAAATGGGGCACTCCCGCATGAAAGCCGAAATCGCCCGCATCCTGAAGAGCGAAGGTTTCGTCGCGGACGTCACCGAGAACGGCGAAGGCGCGCGCAAGACGTTGCGCATCGCCCTGAAGTACGACTACGCCTCCAAGCCCGTCATCCGCCAGCTCCGGCGCGTGAGCCGCCCGGGCCTCCGCCGCTACGTCGGCGCGGCCGACATCCCCCGCGTCCGCGGCGGGATGGGCACGGCGGTGCTGAGCACGAGCCGCGGCGTGATGAGCGACCGCGAGGCCCGCGCCGCGCACGTCGGCGGCGAGGTCCTCTGCCAAGTCTGGTAACCCGGAAGGAGAGAAGAGCATGTCCAGAATCGGAAAACAGCCGGTGGCGCTCCCCGCGGGGTGCACGGCGGAAATCCAGGACGCCTGCGTCCGGATCAAGGGCAAACTCGGCGAGCTGTCGCTGGCGGTCCCCGCCGGCATCGCCGTCAAGCAGGACGGCGCCCAACTGGTCGTTTCCTGCGAAAGCGCGGACAAGAAGGCTTCCGCGTTCCACGGCACGACCCGCGCGCACCTGGCCAACATGGTCAAGGGCGTCACGGAAGGCTACGCGAAGGAACTCGAAATCCAGGGCGTCGGCTACCGCGCGACCGCGCAGGGGCAGCACCTGAGCCTGCTGGTCGGGTTCTCCCACAGCGTGGAATACGACGTGCCCGAAGGCGTGAAGCTGGAAGTTTCCGGCGACGGCCTGGGCATCAAGGTTTCGGGCACGGACAAGCAGAAGGTCGGCCTCGTGGCCGCCCGCATCCGCGCCTTCCAGCCGCCCGAACCCTACAAGGGCAAGGGCATCCGCTACAAGGGCGAAAACGTCCGCAGGAAAGTCGGAAAGACGGTGGCATAAGATGAAAATGAACAACCGCAAGGATTACCGCGTGCGCCGGCACCTCCGCCTGCGCCACAAAGTCAAGGGCACGGCCGAACGCCCCCGCATGAGCGTGTTCGTCTCGAACCAGCACATCTACGTCCAGTTCATCGACGACGAATCCTCCCGGACCCTCGCGTCCGCCTCGACCGTCGCCTCCGCCGAACTCAAGGGCGCGAACCTGAACGTCGAAACCGCGAAGAAGATCGGCGCGATCGCCGCGGCGGCCGCGCTGGAGAAGGGCATCAAGGCCGTCGTGTACGACCGCGGCGGGAAAGCCTACCAGGCGCGGCAGCGCGCGCTGGCGGACGCCGCCCGCGAAGCCGGATTGCAGTTCTAGCCCCAGCCAACACCGGAAGGAAAACGGATGAAACGGGAAAACAAGAAAAAAGAAGACAACAAGAACGTCAAGCCCGACGACGGCATCACCGAACGCGTGGTGGACATCAACCGCTGCTCGAAGGTGGTCAAGGGCGGACGTCGTTTCAGCTTCTCCGCGCTGGTGGTGGTGGGCGACCGCGAAGGCCACGTCGGCTATGCGCTCGGCAAGGCGAACGAAGTCACCGACGCGATCCGCAAGGGGACGGAAATGGCGCGCCGCGCCATGATTCCCGTCGTGATGCGCGACCGCACCATCCCGCACGAAGTGCACGGGCATTTCGGCGCGGCCAGCGTCCTGCTCAAGCCCGCCAGCAAGGGTACGGGCGTCATCGCCGGCGGCGGTGCGCGCGCCGTGCTGGACCTGGCCGGCATCCGCGACGTGCTCGCCAAGTCGCTGGGTTCCGCCAACTCCATCAACGTGGTCAAGGCCACGATGGACGGGCTCGCCCAGTTGCGCTCCCGCGAGGAAATCACCGCCCTGCGCCAATAGCGGCAGGGCTTCCGCAAGGAAGGAACCACAACGATGAAACTCCACGAACTCAAACCCGTCCCCGGCTCCCGCACGGCGCGCACCCGCAAGGGCCGCGGCGAATCCTCCGGCAAGGGCAAAACCTCCGGCAAGGGCAACAAGGGCCAGATGAGCCGCACCGGCCACAAGCACAAACCGCTCTTCGAAGGCGGCCAGATGAAGCTCATCCGCCGCATCCCGAAACGCGGCTTCACCAACCGCCGCCGCGTGGAATACGACGCCCTGAACATCGGCGACCTCCTCAAGATCGTCTCCGGCGACATCACGGTCGAAAGCCTCAAGGCCATCAGCCGCATCGACGGCAAGTCCCCGCTGAAAATCCTCGGCGGCGGCGACGTGACGGAAGCCCGCCTGGTCGTCGCGGACGCGTTCAGCGCCACGGCCCGGGCCAAGATCGAAGCCGCGGGCGGCACCTGCCGCCTGACCGGCCAGCCCGCCGAGGAACCGAAGGCCGAATAACCCCGGCCGGTTCCGCGGCGCCGCCGCTTTCCCCGTTCCCCGAAAAATCCCTGCGAAAGGCCCGCCAACATGTTGTCCGCCTTCTCCAACAGCCTGAAAATCCCCGAACTCCGCCAGCGCATCCTCTTCACCGTCGCGCTGATCCTGGTCTGCCGCGTCATCGCGGTCATCCCCCTGCCGGGCATCGACGCCGGAACCCTCCAGAACGTGGTCAACCGCATGGTGGCCTCCAGCGGGGACATCGGGTTCATGGGGTTGCTGGACCTCTTCAGCGGCGGCGCGCTGACGCAGGCCGCAATCGGGGCGCTGGGCATCATGCCCTCCATCACGGCCTCCATCATCCTGCAGTTGCTCACGGCGGTCATCCCGTCCCTGAGCCGCCTCGCGCGGGAAGGGGATGCCGGGCGCCAGCAGATCATCCAGTACGGCCGCTACCTCACGGTGGCGCTCTGCATCGTGCAGGGCTACGCCATGGCGGCGGTCCTGCTCAACCCCGCGGCGATGGGCCTGCAGGTCCTGCCGGGCGAGCAGATCGTGATGATGGGCAAGGTTCCGTTCCTGATGATCGCCCTGCTGTGCATGACGACGGGCACGATGCTCCTGATGTGGCTGGGCGAGCAGATCACCGCCCGCGGCATCGGCAACGGCATCTCCCTGATCATCACGATCAGCATCGTCTCCCGCCTGCCGGGCGCGATCCAGCAGGCCTACGACATGTTCCGCCAGGGCCGCGCGAACATCTTTCTGGTCGTGACGATGCTCGTGCTGGCGTTCCTCGTCATCGGCGTGACGATTGCCGTGACGCAGGCCACGCGCAAGGTTCCCGTGCAGTACGCCAAGCGCGTCGTGGGCCGCAAGACCTACGGCGGGCAGAGCACCTACATGCCGCTCCGCGTGAACTACTCCGGCGTCATGCCCATCATCTTCGCCCAGGCCATCCTGATGATGCCGGAACGCCTGATCGCGATGCTGCCCTTCGCCGGCGCCAAGTCCTTCGCGCAGGTCTACCTGGCCTACGGCTCGCCGATCTGGGTGACGCTCTACAGCCTGATGATCCTCTTCTTCTCCTACTTCTGGGTCGCCACCCAGTTCCATCCGGTGCAGATTGCCGACGACCTCAAGAAGTACGGCGGCTACGTCCCCGGCATCCGCCCGGGCAAACCCACCGCCGAATTCCTCGACCGCGTGATGACGCGCATCACCCTCGCGGGCGCCATCTTCCTGACCGTCATCGCGGTGCTCCCGATGCTCCTGATGAAATCCCTGAAGATTCCGCCGATGGTCGCGCAATTCTTCGGCGGGACGTCCCTCCTCATCATCGTCGGCGTGATGCTGGACACGATGCGGCAGGTCGAATCCTTCCTCGTGACCCGCCACTACGACGGCTTCCTCCGCAAGGGCCATCTCCGCGGCCGCCGCTGATTCCGGCCCTGGCCCTCCCGAAAACCGCATCCCCCCCGGGATGCGGTTTTTGTTTGTCCCGGATCGAAGCGGGCTAGGAAACGAGACGCCGCCTCTTGGCTCCCACAGGGGGGTAGCTCGATGTGGGCTGTTGGGGAGTCGAGGACCCGACCCTTCGGGGGGGGGTGCAAATGAAGGAAACAGAGCGTGAATGGGGAAAAGGATGTGCAGGCGGAGGGCTGGGAGGGGAGCCATCCCCGGTGCCCGGTGGGTGACGGAAGGGGGAAGGAAGGTAGGGGGGGAGACGCAAGATTTAGGAAAAACACATGAAAACATGAATGTTTTCCTAAATCTTGAGATTCGGGACGAAGGGTCGCGTCCCGACAGAACAGTGGGACGGAGGCGCGAAGTCCCACGCATTCCCCGCAGAGGCGGGGCATGTCGTTTCCCTGCCAGCCGGGGCGGAACGGTTTCAAGCCGCTTTCCATGAATTCGCAGATTGAGGACTCCTTTCCCGCATCGTGGCGGAAGCGGCGGCGCTTGCCTTCAAACCCCGTTCTGCCTTCTTCTGTCGAAAAAGCGGGTGCGGCGGCGGAGGAATGGGCTTGCATCCGACGGGCAGGGGGAGTTTGATCCAATGAAAACCAATGGAGAATTCCCAATGAAGAAATTTGCGCTTTTGGCGATGGCAATCGTTTTCGGTTTGGCGGCGTCCGCACGGGCGGGCTTGCCGGTGCAGCTCGGCGTGGCCGGGGATTCCTTGCAGGTGTTCTCCGCCGAACGTGAAATCACGGGGCTGCGCTTGAACCTGCCCTACAGCGAGAACGACGAAATGACAGGCCTCGATTTCGGCATCGCGGGCGGCGGGGGAACCATCCGCGGCATCCGCCTGAACCTGTTCAATTTCTCGTCCGTCCATTCCGCGGGGCTCGAAGCCGGTCTTTCCAACTACGGCGAGACGTTTTCGGGCGTACAGTTCGGCATCTTCAACATCGTCGAGGGCGAAGTGCAGGGCTGGCAGACCGCCCTTTTCAACAACGCGGGCGAATTGCACGGCTTCCAGCTGGGAATCGTCAACCGCGCGGGCAGCCTCCACCACGGCGTGCAGCTGGGCCTGATCAACATCGTCAAGAGCAGCGACGCATACGTGCTCCCCATCGTCAGCTGGGGTTTCTGACCCGCGACGGGCGGGGAAACGCACGGGCATGGCCGGTCCGGAACAGCGGATCACGGCGGTATCCATCGGCGTCAATGCCGTCCTGACGCTCCTGAAACTCGCGGCAGGCGTCTTCGGCCGTTCGCAGGCGCTGGTGGCCGACGCGGTGCACTCCCTCTCGGACTTCGCGACGGATTTCGCGGTGCTGGCGGGCGTCCGCTACGCGCAGAAACCGCGCGACGAAGACCACCCCTACGGCCACGGGAAATTCGAGACGCTGGCGGCGCTGGGCATCGGGCTGGCCCTGCTCGCGACCGCTTTCGGCCTCGGCAAGGACGCCCTGGAAACGCTGGCCCGGCGGGTGCAGGGAACGGCGGGCAGCGACCTCCCGTCGGCATGGGCGTTCGCCATCGCGCTCTTCTCGATCGCCGTCAAAAGCTGGCTCTACGCCGCGACGATGCGCACGGCCCGCGCGACGGGCAGCGCCGCGCTCGCGGCGAACGCCTGGCACCACCGCTCCGACGCCCTTTCCTCGATGGCGACGGCCGCGGGCGTGGGGGCGTCCGTCCTCTTCGGGGAAAAATGGCTGGTGCTGGACGCGGTGGCGGCGTTGTTCGTCTCGGTGCTCCTGGGCCGCGTGGCGTGGCACCTCCTGCGCGAGCAGCTGGGCGCGCTGACGGACCGCAGCCTTTCGCCGGAGGTTTGCGCGGAAATCCTGGAAATGGCGCGCGGCGCGGAAGGCGTTTGCGAGCCGCACAACCTGAGGACCCGCATGGTCGGCCGGCATCCCGTCATCGACATGCACGCCCGGCTTCCCGGCGACATGCCCCTCCGCGAAGCGCACGAAATCGCTTCCGCGCTGGAAGAACGCTTCAAGCGGCGCTTCGGGCCGGAAACCATCGTGACCCTCCACCTGGAACCCCTGAAAGGCGGCCCGGACGTCCCGTGCCCCGCGGCGGACGGCGGGAAAACCGCAAGGGCGTGACGTGCCGGTTCCCGGCGGCGGGGCGGAAGAGGACGGGCGCGCCTTCAGGAAAACGTATTTGCAAAAAGAAACAATGCGGGGGGATTATGGGGATGAAAGATAGAAAAACAGTGCATGAAATATGGAAAAACAAAATGCGAAAAAATGCTTGCATGTGTTTCTGTCAATAGTATCATGCCGCCCGTTCGCCCGCCTGGTGGCGCCCGACGGACGGGTGCCGGCGGCGGACGGAAGGAAATCCCCATGAACAAGAACGACGTGCCCTACAAGACCTACCTGACCGAAGCGGAAATCCCGACGGCGTGGTTCAACCTGCGGGCGGACATGCCCGCGAAGCCGGCGCCGCTGCTGAACCCCGGCACGGGCGCGCCGTGCACGGCGGAGGAGCTGGAACACGTGTTCTGCGCGGACCTGGTGAAGCAGGAGCTGGACAACGAAACGCGCTTCTTCGACATCCCGAAGCCCATCCTCGACTTCTACAAGATGTACCGGCCGTCGCCGCTGGTGCGGGCGTACTTCCTGGAGCGGGCGCTGGGGACGCCGGCGCGGATCTACTACAAGTTCGAGGGGAACAACACGAGCGGGTCGCACAAGCTGAATTCGGCGATCGCGCAGGCCTACTACGCGAAGATGCAGGGGCTGAAGGGCGTGACGACGGAGACGGGGGCGGGGCAGTGGGGGACGGCGCTGTCGATGGCGTGCGCGTTCTTCGGGCTGGACTGCAAGGTGTACATGGTGAAGTGCAGCTACGAGCAGAAGCCGTTCCGGCGCGAGGTGATGCGGACGTACGGGGCGACGGTGACGCCGTCGCCGTCGGAGACGACGCAGGTGGGGCGGAAGATCCTGGCGGAGCACCCGGGGACGACGGGGTCGCTGGGGTGCGCGATTTCGGAGGCGGTGGAGGACGCGGTGACGCACGAGGGGTACCGGTACGTGCTGGGGTCGGTGCTGAACCAGGTGCTGCTGCACCAGTCGGTGATCGGGCTGGAGGCGCACGCGGCGCTGAAGAAGATCGGCGAGAAGGCGGACGTGGTGATCGGGTGCGCGGGGGGCGGGTCGAACCTGGGCGGGCTGATCGCGCCGTTCATGGGCGAGAAGCTGCGGGGGGAGGCGGACTACCGGGTGGTGGCGGTGGAGCCGGCGTCGTGCCCGAGCTTCACGCGGGGGCGGTTCGCCTACGACTTCTGCGACACGGGGCGGGTGTGCCCGCTGGCGAAGATGTACACGCTGGGGGCGGACTTCATCCCCTCGGCGAACCACGCGGGCGGGTTGCGGTTCCACGGGATGAGCGGGGTGCTGTCGCAGCTCTACCACGACGGGCTGATGGAGGCGGTGTCGGTCGAGCAGACGAAGGTGTTCGAAGCGGCGCAGTTCTTCGCGCGGGCCGAGGGGACGCTGCCTGCGCCGGAATCGAGCCACGCCATCCGCGCGGCGATCGACGAGGCGTTGCGGTGCAAGGAGACCGGGAAGGAAGAGGTCATCCTGTTCGGGCTGACGGGGACGGGCTACTTCGACATGACGGCCTACCAGCGGTTCAACGACGGGGAGATGACCGACCGGATCCCGACGGACGAGGAGCTGGCGGCGAGCCTGGCGAAGCTGCCGGCCGTGCCGGGGGCGTGAGCGGGGCGGTTCCGGGAAGGCGCCTCCTCCCGCCGGCGACGGCGGGAGGGGGCGTTTTGCGTTGGGGAGGGGGGCGGGAGGGACGGAGGACAGGGGGGCCCGAACCCCCGGAGGGCTTGGAAAATTTGCCAATGATCGGCAAAAAAAGGGCGTTTTTGCCAAGGCTTGGCAAAACGGTCCGACGGGCAAAAACCGCCGGGGGGAAAAGGGAAAACGCGGCGGGAACGGGAGGGGGGAAGGGCGCAAAAATTCAGGGTTGCGCGTTGGCGCGCGCGGAGGGTATTCTACAGGCGGTTCTTCTTGCCCCGAGGCGATTACATGAAACGTATTTTCATCCGCAGTGCTTGGTTGTTCCTGGGCGTGGTGTTGTGTGCCGGTGCCTGGTGGGGCTGGAGGATCGGCGCGGCGGCGCGGACGGCGATGGGCGGCTACGAACACCTGCGGTACCTGCTCGATTCGGGCGAGTCGCTGGAAGGGGCGCCGGCGGAGGACGTGCTGTCGGATTCGTACCTGCTGTCGCTGTTCGGGAACAACCCGGACCTGGTGGCGCGCCTCAAGGGCGTCATCGACCTGGGGATGGCGACGGACGATTCGCTCAAGCTTGGGAACATCACGGCGCTGGTGGCGACCTACACGCAGGGGGAAAACGGGGAAATCCTCGACCCGGCGGTGTACGTCATCGGGGGGTTCCCGGACGCGAAGAGCGAGCGGATCGGGTTCACGATGAACGGCTACATGCGGCAGCAGCTGGAGCCGGAAATGTGGAACCTGGGACATTCGCTGGTGAACCTGCTCGGGCGCGACATCGTCCTGTTCTGCGAAGAGGGGCAGGCGGAAATGCAGATGGCGCGGCTGTGGGACGTGCTGAACGGGGAAATCATGCCGCTGGCGCAGGCCATCGTGTCGGCGCCGTACCGCTACGCGGTCGTGTTCCCGGAGCCGAAGCAAATCCTGCCGCCGAACATGCGCAACCACGTGCAGACGATCATGGTCAACGGGGTGATGGGCGCGGACGAAGGGGAAAACGAGACGCTGTTCATCTGCCCTTCGCCGCGGGCGGCGGCCTACGTCCACGGGCTGGTGCGGGACATGGCGGACATGGCGCGGGTGGTGTTCCACGACCGGTTCGGGGGATACGTCAAGGACATGTGGTGGGGGAAGATGCACGACATGTGGTGGGCGGAAGAAGGGGTGGCGATGGTGGACGAGACGGAAATCGTGCAGGACGGGGTGTTCGTGGTGACGCGGACGGGGATGGAACGGACGCGGGAGAACTTCGTGCTGAAGGCAATCGAGCGTTGCGGGCGCGACCTGGCGGCGCAGAAGGCGTTCCAGCTGGCGGGGACGCAGCCGTGGGAATTCGTGCGCAACGACGCGGAACGGCGGGCGGGGTACTGGAGCGATTCGCACCGGGACGGGGCTGACTGGCCGCTGGGAAGCGCGGGGCTGGAAACGCCGAAGACGCGGGCGGAACGCTTGGAACGCGAGCGGAAGGCGGCGGAAGCCGAAGCCGCGAAGGCCGCGAAAGCGACGGAGGAAGGCTGACATGCGCGGTGCATTCCGGGGTTTCCTCCTTCCGGGAGCGGTCGCAGCGGCGCTGCTGGCGCTTTGTGCGGGCGCGCAGGCGCGCTCCTTCGACGTGAAGGCGATTTCGGAAACGAACAATTTCAACCGTTCGCCGGTGATTTCCGACACGGGCGCGGTGGCGTGGCTTTCCGTGCATCCGGATCCGGAACGCGAAGGTTTTTCGGACTTGGACGTCATGTTCTGGAAAAACGGCGAACTCGTCAACCTGCGGGACAAAGGAGCCAGCGGCGCGTGTTCGCAACTGGCGGTGTCCGGCGACGAGGTCGTGTTCGTCGGCCAGATGCCCAGAGGGGGGGCGACGAAGGAGGAAGAAGAGCAGAAGGCGGGCGGCCAGCCGCTTTCGCCCCCTGAAATCGCGCTGTCGGACGCGCAACGGGCGATGGAGAAGGAAGCGCCGAACCTCTTCCTGAACACCCACGCGAACTACGCCCGGACGCAGGACGGCGAGGGCGGTGGCGAGGAAGAGCCCCCATCCGGCGAGCGCAAGGTGACGGCTGCGCCGGGTTGGGACGGGAACGACGTTTTCCGCTACGATTCGGCGGATGGCACGGTCAAGGCGCTGACGGCGAGCGACCACATGCCGAGTTTCCCGAAAAACGGGGCCGCGGGGGCGACGTGGCAGAGCGCGCGGATGTGGCCCTACGGCTACAACATCGTGTTCTGGGACCGGGAGCGCAACGAAGTGAAGGCGGTGTGCGCGAATTTCTACTACATGCTCGCGCCCGCCCTCCAGGGCGAACAACTCGTTTTCCAGGGCTGGGACGGGCACGACTACGAAATCTACATCTACGACGTCCGCGAGGGCGTGCTGACGCAGATCACCGACAACCAGTTCGACGATGTGATGCCGTCGCTCTGGAACCACGAAGTGGCGTGGGTGGCCTATCCTTCGCTTTCCGGCGAGATTTTCCACTGGAACAACGGGGAAATCCGCAAGATTTCGACGGATTCGAAGGAGAACCTCAATCCTCAGATCTGGGAGGGCAAGGTCGTGTGGCAGGGGTTCGACGGGGAGGACAGCGAGCTGTACTACTTCGACGGGGTGCGGACGATCAAGCTGACGAGCAACACGTGGGACGACGTGCAGCCGAAATTCCGGGACGGACTGATTGCCTGGATGAGCTACGTGGGCGGCTGGGACGCGGAAATCATGGCGATGGACATCTCCGACAAGGCCGCGGTGGCGCTTTCGGAAAACGAGACGGAAGACCGCGACCCGGACACGGCGGGGGGCAAGGTGGTCTGGCAGGCGAACGGGCGCGGGCGGTCCGTGATTTATCTGGCGGAATAAGCGGGAAGGGGCGGACGGCATGAAAGTGCTGGGGATCGACGGCTCGTTGCGGTGCACGGGCTACGGGGTGATCGAAGCGGCGGGGGGACGTTGCCGGGCGCTGGCCTACGGAACGGTGAAGATGCCGAAGCAGGCCCGGCATTCGGAATGCCTGAAGGCCATCCGGGAGCGGATTGACGCGGTGCTGGCGGAACACCGGCCGGACGCGGCGTCGATCGAAGCGGGATTTTTCGCGAAAAACGCGCGGACGGCGATGGTGCTGGGGGAAGTGCGGGGCGTGGCGATCGCCTGCTGCGCGGTGGCGGGCGTGCCGGTTTTCGAGTATTCCCCGCGCGCGGCGAAGCAGAACGCGACGGGTTGGGGGGCGGCACCGAAGGAGCAGGTGGGGAAAATGGTGATGTCCATCCTGGGGTTGGCCGAAATGCCGCCGGAAGACGCGGCGGACGCGCTGGCGCTGGCCCATTGCCATTGGCAGACCGGGCGCGGGATTTTGCAGGCGGAGCCTTTGTAGGGGGGAAGGGGAGCAGGGGGCGGGGGGAAAAGGACGAACGACGGGGGCGAGCCACCGAACTCCCGAGAGGAAGATGGGGGAGAGGCGGGATTTTTGTGTTTTTGGAGGGGAGAAATTTCGAGATGGACAGATGAAAAACAGTTCAGATTTTCAAGCATTTTCCTTAATCTTGAGCGATGGAGCGGAGGCGGGGGCGGTTTGCGCGAGAAATCTGGGGGAGGGGGGCGTTCCATCGCGGTCGGGGGAGGAAAAAGCAGGGGGGATTGGGGAAGCTGCGGCCCGGACGGAGCCGGGCCCTCCCTTTCGAAAGCAAGCCGTTCCGCAAGGCGGCGGGGGACGGGGGGGATGGGCGGGGGATTGCCGGGGGGGGGAGGGCGGCGGGAGATTTCCGATCGGGGCTTGCCGG
>Ga0310786_10002399_pt1 | contig 28714 bp, 27 predicted proteins | sample AusTroGonzalo_MG_FD_203881 | JGI IMG/M metagenome (GOLD analysis project Ga0310786, IMG submission 203881) | Bovine rumen microbial communities from tropical cattle in Woodstock, Queensland, Australia - Gonzalo_03 (v2) (version 2) | ecosystem: Host-associated > Mammals > Digestive system >...
GGCTCGTCCAGCATATAGACCTTTGCGTCCCTGGCCAGGGTCAGGGCAATCTTCATCTTTGCTACCATACCGCTGGAGAGGGTCCTGATTTTATCCTTTTCATTCAGGCCCATATCATGAAGCATGTGCAGGAAACTGGCCATGGAGAAGTCTTCAAAGAAATCCTGATAGTACTTTCCGGCGGCTTCGATGTTCATCCAGTCGTAGAAATAAGGTTCCGTGGACATATAGGCTACGTCTTTGCGGCTTTCGATTCCAACGGGTGTTCCGTTGAAAAAGACTGTGCCGGAAGTGGGCTTCACCAGGCCCGCTGCCATCTTCATCCAGGTGGTTTTACCGCTGCCATTCGGCCCCAGCATCGCGTAAATATGCCCGGGCTCCATGGACAAAGACACACAGTCAACGGCGGTTTTAGCGCCGTATTTCTTGGTCAGTTCCTTGCTCTCAAGCATGATCTGTATCCTTCCTTTCATTCAGGAACCGGATCGCGTCATCATGATCCATCCCCAGCGCGGCCAGATCGCGGAAAAAGCGATCCGCCGCTTCGGAAGCCATCTGCGCACGCAGGGCTGAGATGGTTTCCCTGTTTTCCGTGACATAGGTGCCCATGCCGCGGCGGGTTTCACACAATCCCTCGCGTTCCAGCTCCTGATAAACTCTTGCCGCTGTATTCGGGTTGATGGAGAACTGCAAGGCCAGGTCTCTTCCGCCGGGCAGCTTTTCCCCCGGGCCGATCGTACCGGTAACAATCGAACCCTTGATCCGGTTGACAACCTGCAGCCAGATGGGGCTCATGGGATCAAAGTCCATAGCCATCCTCCTTCAGCAGTGACTTAGTGTACGAGGTAGATAGTACACTATGACTCGCTGCTTGTCAACCCCTGGGCAAAAAAGATCGCACGGACGTATGCTGCCCGTGCGAAAAGAGGAAAAATATGGAAGGAAGGTGATTACTTATACTGGCTGAGCCCGGATTCCGGATTGGTGGCGTACATATACAGATTAGCCAGTGTAAGCGGTCCTGCAATGCCGTCTGCGGAACTCATGCCGGCAGCCTCCTGGTATTTACGGACGGCGTTCTCGGTGTTGGTGCCGTAAATGCCGTCTGCGGAGCCGCCCAGGTAGCCCATGGCGATCAGGATGGTCTGAACGGTTTTGACCCGGTTGCCCACAGAGCCGTTGCACAGGGTGGAGTAATCTCCGCCGAACACCGGATCCCGCCCGCCGGCTGCAATCTCCGGCAGGATCGATTTCAACACGGCAGGGAGCTTCTCAGTGGTTTTCGGGGTAACCTGTTTTGAAGTGGAAGCGTTGTTCTTCTTTTTCAGCACTGCGTTGATTGCGCCCTGCGTATCCGCACCGGCCAGGCCGTCCACGGTCAGGTCGTTTGCTTTCTGGAACTTTTTGACGGCTTCCTCAGTTTTAGACCCGAACACACCATCCGCCTTTCCTTTCAGGTATCCCAGGGAAATCAGGGATTTCTGCAGGGACTTCACATTGTCGCCTGTGGAATTGAGGGAAAGGGTGGCGGGTTTCACAGCATAGGAAACGGTACAGACAGAAAGCAGAAGCACAAAAATCAGAAACAGGCTGATAAGCTGTTTTTTCATCATTCTGCGTCCCCTCCTTCAGAATTGACAGAATTTTACAATGAGAGGATACCACATTATTTCCAAAATGTAAATAAAATATTACAAAAAATTTACATAAAAACGAAAAATGTTACAAACATTACACAAACAAACGATTCGTCCGAAGGCGCATCGTTCAATGATCGGTTCCTGTGATCAGGCAAGAATGGACAGGAGTCTGCTGAGATTTTCCTCAACAGGCAGGGTGCCGTCTATGCGGGTTACGGGGCAACGGACAGTATCCAGCCACTGCGTCACATAGTCATCCGGCCGGTTGTCGGTCAGGGCGTACCACTTCTGCTCTTTTTCGTACAGGTCTCCGCCGGGAAGCACCCGGTCTCCGAACTTCTGATATGAACGATCCCTGACCCGGCGGCTCAGGACTTCCCTGGGCACTTCAATCAGAATGATATGATCCAGGAAGGCAGGGAGTTTATCCCCGTAATCGCCTTTGACCGCGGCAAACACAAACCGACGGTCTTCTTCGATGAGCTTTTCCAGGTGCCGGATCACTTCCTCCGTGCTTCTGGGGGCTGAATAGAGATAGGAAGGGTCATCCTTTGGAAAATACAGGTCTTCGTTGTCAATAAAACGGCATCCCAGACGTTCAGCCAGCTGCCTGCCCAGGGTGCTTTTGCCGCAGCCATTGAGGCCGCAGATCAGGATTCCCATCAGTATTGTTCCTCTGATTTCTGTATTGTTACCGGCAGATCAGTCCAACGATGCGTACATGGAGGCCATCAGCTTCGGAATGAAGCGATAATGTTCACCCGGGCGGTTGGTGGTCAGGTAAACGCAGGTGAGGTTTTCCTTCGGATCCACGCAGAACCAGTTGCCGAAAGCACCGTCCCAGCCCCACTCTCCGACGGAACCGTTAATGTCCGCCAGCTCGGGATTGGTCATGACGCGTACACCGAGGCCGTAGCCGTAGCCCCGCTGGGTTTCCCAGTTGTCGCTTTTCCGCTGTTCAGGGGTCAGGTGATCCGTGGAGATCAGGTCGATCGTCTTCCGGCCGAGAATCCGAACGCCGTCCAGCGTGCCGCCGTGGAGCAGCATCTGGGCGAAACGGGAGTAATCCTTTACCGTGGAGAACAGGCCGCCGCCACCGCTTTCAAAATACGGCTTTGAGGACGGATAATTCCGTTCGCCCGGCTTCATGCCCTCAGTAATATGGTACAGGGTGGCAATCCGATCCTGCTTCTCAGCCGGCACAAAGAAGCCGGTATCGCTCATGCCGAGGGGATCGAAGATGTTTTCCTTCAGGTATTCTCCCAGGGACTTGCCGGTCAGCACCTCCAGTACAACACCCAGGACGTCAATGGAGAAACCGTACATCCATCTTTCGCCCGGTTCAAAGGCGAGGGGAAGCTGGCCGACGAGGTTGACATATTCCACAGAGCCCGGGAAAGGAAGACCGCCGTTCATCCATTCTTTTTCCTTTTCACTGCGGATCCGGCCTGCAGCGGTATCTCCCCAGCCATAAGGGACGCCGCTGGTCATGGTGAAGAGCTGCCTCAGGGTCACTTCACCTTTGGCATCAACGATCTCATAGGAACCGTCCGGCTTTTCTTTCGCGATCTTTGGATTTTTGAATCCGGGCAGGTATTTGCTTACAGGATCCCAGAGCTTGAACAGGCCCTGTTCATAAAGCTGCATGATGCCGACCACAGTGATGACCTTGGACATGGACGCGATGGGAAAGATGGTATTGTCAGACATTTTAAGCTTATTTTCAATATCCGCGTATCCGAAGCTTCCTTCAAACAGGACTTCGTCATTCCGCATGATTCGCGCGGAGCAGCCGGCAATCTCGCCGGAGTCCACGAAACGGCTGAGGGTATTCTGAATCAGATGGTTCATGGATATTCCTCCTTCGGGGCAAATTGTTTTCTGAATGAGATAGTCGGATTATATCATCCTTTTTCATTTCTGCACAGGAAAAGATCCTGCTGACCCGGATGGAAGGAAAGACGATACTTTTCCGTTTCCTTCTGAGGACAGAAAAGTTTTATTCCGGATGTTATATTTTCAGATATATCTTGCGTCTAAACAAATGAAGGAGGTGAGGCCGGCTATGGAAGCTGTCAAGGTACCGGACAGTTATCCGGAGGAAATGCTGGAGTGGCTGATCCGGGAAAATGAGGTTTCCCTGAAGCGGCTTTGCTATTTTTACCTTCATGACAGGACTCTGGCGGAAGATGCCGTACAGGAAACCTTCCTGAAGGCTTACCGTTCCCTGAAAAACTTCCGCGGTGAGGCGAACGAACGGACGTACCTGACCAGGATCGCGATCAACACCTGCAAGGATATGCTCCGGACCGGCTGGTTTCGCCATATGGACCGGCGGATAACACCGGAGGAACTTCCGGTCCGGCGGGAGACAGATCCCTTTCATCGCGAGGTGACGGCAGCCGTGATGAACCTGCCGCGAAAACTGCGGGAAGTGACACTGCTGTATTACTATCAGGGAATGACCATGCCGGAGATTGCAGATATACTGCATATTTCACAGCCGGCTGTAACAGGCCGGCTGAAAAGAGCGCGCGAGCAGCTGAAAAAGGAACTGAAGGGGGAGGGCATCGATGAATAAGGACAAACTGAAGCAGTGTCTTGACGATGCTGCTTCCGGAATCCGGGAGGATCCCTGGCTGCTGCAGAAGGTCCTGCGGCGCGCGGAAAACGGGGAGGAAACACCAATGAAAAAAAGAATATCCATGGGCACGGTGTTGATTGCGTTGACGATTGTCTGGCTGATGAGCGTGGGAATCGCGGCGGTTAACAACTGGAATGTGCTTGATTTCCTGAAAGAATGGGGAGAAGAGGACGCTTCGTTTGTTATGGCGGCAGTACAGCAGGAGACGGAGACAGAAGGATCCAGGCTGCAGGTGGATTCTGTGATCTATGACGGTGAGACGCTGGCCTTTGACGTGATGCTGGAGAATAAAAAACCGGAAGTTCCGGTCTGGTGTCAGGTGGAGGAATTAACAGTAAACGGCAGGCTGTATGAGCCGGGAGTGATTCCTGAACTGGATTCGGTTTACAGCTCCGGCGAAACCTCTTCCGAATGCGCTTATTCGATATGCGATTTCCAGGATCAGTGGCTGCCTTGCGAACGGTATCCCGACGGAATTGCAGAGTGCGGGGAACTGCTCCGCCTCCCTCCGGAGGCTGCCGGAAGTGAAAACGTCCATGTGAAAATACGGGTGAAGGTTTATCGCCCGAAACGTCCAGTTGTGCTGATTGATATGCAGGGTTCCTTCGGCGAAGAACTTGAAGCAAAAATCGCTGAAGGATATTATGCAATTCCGGCCTATATGTCATCTCATGTACTCTATCCGGAAGGACAGTTTTGCCCTGAAGAAGACCTGAGTATCTGCCCGAGCGGCTGGTCGATCGGGGTTTCAGGCCATCCGGATGAAGAGGATGACCTGATGGGCGGCGTGACAGTTGAAACGATGGAAATCAGCTTTAACGCAAAGAAAGCGGATCCAGTACAATAACCACTGCACATGAAACAGAGGACCGGTATGGACCGGTCCTCTGTTTTGATAATCTGAGTTAGTTTCTTACCGGGAGCTGTTCCGGATGGTGCGGATGAGATAAAACCAGGCAACGGATTCAGGAATCATCAGGAGCAGGGCGACAGGGCTGACGAGCGCCCTGTGGAAAGCGAGACCCGGCCGGATGGCCGCATAGGTTACCCCGCAGGCCAGCCAGCTGAACAGGACATCTATCACCGTCATGGCGATGATCCTGATCCGGTTGGATTTGTTCCGGATGGCGTCGGGTTTGGTTTCGGTTCCTGTCGGGTTTTCTCTCACTGTGAGACTCATGGTTCAATCCTCCTCGGGAGCATGTTCTTTTCCGAACGGTTATACGTATCCGCGCAGGAGGACGGCAGTAAAACTCAAGAAGTTTTTCAGAAGCTGATGATTCTTTTCCAGTATTCAGTTAATGCGTTACGGACTTTTTCAGACTTAAGATATACAGGATCCGGCTGTGTTTTACTCCAGATAATGGCCTCGGAGCCTTTAATAAGAATCCTCGCGAGCGTCATGTCATCCACATCCAGGGTGTTTTTGACCGTTCCGCTTTCCTTCAGCCTGGTAAGAGCACGGGCCAGCGGGGGGATCATTGCTTCCAGGGTTCTGTCATGCAGGGCGGAACGTACGGTCCAATGGAGTTTGTTTCCCTGAAACATGCGGGTGTAGGTATCAGCGGTCCGGCCAAGCTCGTTCAGGAAACAGTCAATGATCTGATCCATATCCAGCGTATCGTCATCCAGAATAGCGCTGACCCGTCTGGTATATGCTTCCATGAAACTTTCCGCCACTGCTTCAAAAAGCGCTTCTTTTGACGCAAAGAAATGATAGAAGCTCCCCGTGACAACATGGGCTTCCTCCAGAATCATTTTGACGGAAGTTTTTTCAAAACCATTTTCGAAAAAAACCTTAGCGGCGGCCTGGATGATTACGTCCCTTGTTTCGCCTCTTTTTGCCATAATTCCCTGTCCTTTGCAAGATCATTGGCCGAAATATACGGATTCCGGTACAGTTTACGCTTTTCCGGGAGCCCCATGAATCTGACAAGCAGCGCTTTCGAATCCGCCGCGTTCAGGAGCTTCCGGTTACCTTCTGTTATATTATACCCGATTGCACGTTTCGGACAACTGACAACGCATGCCATACAGTTGGCGCAGTGATGCTGAAAGGCAGGTTTTCCGTTTTCCAGGATAATATTCCCGCAAGGGCAGACCCTGCTGCACAGACCGCATGAGATACAGTCAGCGCTGATTGTAAATGGGTCGTCCGCATACTTCTGCAATTCCAGATACGGAGTCATGACACGCTCCCTTTTCCGCCGGATAAATGCGCCTGCACGGGGATAATCCCGTTTTCTTCGCCGGACAATATCCTCTGCAATTTTCCGAAGCTTCCGTTCAGCCTGCGGTACCATCAGTTTTGCGGAAGGGAAGGGTGGATACACAATGGCATAGTTGGCCACATTGTGTACCTTATTGCCGTAGTCCAGGGCTATTCCCCTGGCAGAAAGAATTCCGGCAAGTCTCTCACAGGCTATTCCACAAATAAAACTGGGCATAGCGACCGCGAATATATATGCGTGTGGATTGACAGCCAGCTTTTCCACAAAAGCCGCTGCCGGTGCGGGCATGGTCCAGTGATACACAGGAAATATAAATCCAATGACGTCACAGTCTGTTGCCGGTACTTCCTCCGGATTGACTTTCATGGAAATGATCTCTGTATCCTCAAGCCGCTGGGCGATGATCCGCGCTGCACGCATGCTGTTTCCTGTCCCTGTAAAGTAGTAGATTCTTCCTTTCATGGATTGATCCTCCTAAAATAGAATATCGTTCTACTAAAGAATAACAGGAGACAATATCAGCTGTCAAGAGAAAATAGAATAACGTTCTAAAACGGAAACAGAAAAGAGATATCAGTAATGTGCAAGCGGGCAGGCAGTATATTCTTGAAGCCGGGGCAGCGATGTACTATAATTCTGCTGATATCTGTTATCTGATCAGGACAGGAGGATATGCATATGAGCGTTCTGGAGCAGCTGAACGGCGGAGGGGTGTATCTCATCTGTGGTTCAATCGTGGCGTTTATTGCCGTGGTCTGTGTCATCTTTATGGTGCGTGCCTGGCGGGCGGGCAAAGCCCTGGGCATGGACGTGACCCGGATGAAGCGGGCGGTGACAGCCAGCGCGACTTTTTCCGTGCTGCCCAGCGTGGGTATCCTGCTGGGCGTTCTGGCTCTGAGCGGGAGCCTTGGCGTGCCGTGGCCCTGGCTGCGGCTGTCCGTGATCGGCGCCCTGCACTATGAAACGCAGGTGGCGGACGCGGCGGCGGAACAGCTGGGCGTTTCCCTGGGCTCCGGGCAGATGACGGCGCAGGCCTTCCCGACGATCGCCCTGCTGATGAGCATCTGCATCATGTGGGGAATGATCCTTTCCACACTCTTCAATAAGAAATACCTGTACCGGCTGCAGCAGGGCGGAAAGAAAGAAACCCGCACGGGCGGCGGCTTCGGTGACAAGGCGATGGCGGCCATGTTCATCGGCATGGTCAGCGCCTATATCGGCAGCTATGTCGGCGGATGGATTTCCGGCGGCGGGCTGTTTTCCTTCTCCGGCAGCTGGACGCCGCTGGCGGTTGTGGCCGCGGCGGCACTGGCAATGGCTGTGTTCACTTACTTCTCCGAGAAGAAGGGCATGGCGTGGCTGGACAACTTCTCCATCGCGGGCAGCATGCTGGTTGGCATGCTGGCAGCGGTGCTGATCGGTCACTGAGAGGGGAGTGAGCGCAATGGAAAAGCAGAAGAACTATGAAGCTTACCTGAAATCCACCCATCGGCTGGGACGGATTGTTTCCATGATTACACTGGTGCTGCTGGTCGGCGCACCGTTCATGATTGGCACATTGCTGGGTGCGGGTCCGGACCTGGGCGCTGTAGCCCGCGGCTTCCTTTCCGTGGGCCTGGTCTGGACGGTTTCCAGTGTGGTGGAATTCCTGGTCTACACGCCCATGCTGGGCGCCGGCGGAAGCTACCTGGCCTTTATTACCGGCAACCTGATCAACATGAAGATTCCCTGCGCCATGAACGCGAAAGAGCTGGTGGACGCCAAGTCCGGCACGGCGGAGAATGAGGTGATTGCGACCCTGTCCATCGCCACGTCCGCCTTGGTGACGATTGTGGTGCTGGCCCTGGGCGTAGTGCTGCTGATCCCGCTGCAGCCCGTGCTGCAGAGCCCTGTGCTGGCTCCGGCTTTTGCCAATGTGGTCCCGGCTTTGTTCGGCGCCATGGCCTATAAGTATTACCGGAAGGATCCGCTGCTGGCGCTGATTCCCCTGACGGTGATGATCATCCTGTTTACGCTGGTGCCGAGCCTGACGTCTTCCACCAGCTTCATGATCATACCCGCCGGTGCGCTGGCCATTGCCCTGGCCTGGGTGAAGTACCGCCGGGAGACGAAGGGAGCAGCCGAATGATTGTGCTCGGTCTGATCAGCCTGCTGCTGGTTCTGCTGCTGGCTGCGGTGATCCGTACCCTGTTGATTCCGGGAAAACAGTCCACCTACCGGCCGGATCCGGATCCGGAACGGGCGGAAACCTATGCCCGGAAGCTGGCGCATATGGTCCGGTATGAGACGGTATCCGTGCCCGGAGCGGACCTGCGGGAAAAGTTCCTGGGTTTTCACAAAGTGCTGGAGGAACTGTTTCCCCTGGTACACCGGGAACTGGAAAAGACTGAGATTGACGGAAACCTGCTCTTTTACTGGAAAGGGCAGAAAAGCGACCGGCCGCTGGTGCTGATGAGCCATCAGGACGTGGTGCCTGTGGAAGGCAGCTGGGAACATGACCCTTTCTCCGGGGATATTGCGGACGGCAAGGTCTGGGGCCGGGGTGCCTCGGATACGAAGTGCTCCGTGATGGCTTTCTTCCAGGCTGTGGAAGAGCTGCTGGCAGAGGGATATGTTCCGGCACAGGATGTGTACCTGTCCTCCTCCTGCACGGAGGAATGGAGCGGAGACGGCTGTCCGAAGCTGGTGGCAGAGCTGGAGAAACGCGGCGTGAAACCGTACCTGGTCTGCGATGAAGGCGGCGGCATCATTACCGAACCCATCGGCGGCATTCACGGCAACTTTGCTATGGTAGGCGTGTTTGAAAAGGGCAAGGCGGACGTGCGCTTCACTGCCAGATCCGGCGGCGGCCATGCCAGCGCCCCGCCGGCCCATTCACCGGTGGCGAGGCTGGCAGCCTTTGTGAACGAAATTGAGACACACCCGGTTTTCAGGCGGAAGATGCCGAAGGAAGTGGCGGCGATGTTCGAAACACTTGCGCCTTATGCAGGCTTCCCGCTGAAACTGGTACTTTCCAACCTGTGGCTGTTCAGGCCTGTGCTGCTGAAGGTGCTGCCCATGATCAGCGCGCAGGCGGGTGCCATGATTCGCACCACCATGGCCTTTACCCAGATGAGCGGATCCGACGCCTGCAATGTGCTGCCACAGGAGGCGAGCATTTCCGCCAATATGCGGTTTATTCCGCATCAGGGGATGGAAGAAAGCCTGGACATTGTCCGGAAGCTGGCGGAGAAGCACGGGTTGGATATGGAAGTGCTGGCAGCCAATGACTATACTGAACCGGTGGATATCCACGGGGAAGCTTTCCGGATCGTACAGCGCGTGATTGCGGAAACCTTCCCAGGCTGTGCCGGGAGTCCTTACGTCATGACCGGCGCCACGGATTCCCGGTTCTATCAGAAAATCTGTGACAACGTGGTGCGGTTTGCTCCGGTGATTTACGGACCGGAGCAAATGAAGGGAATGCATGGAGTCAATGAGAATATTGAGTATAATTGTTTGCCGGGAGCCGTGGATTTTTACAGGAATCTGATAAAATCCGCCGACAAATGAGATTCACTTCATGAATCTGGGAAATATTTGCTTTGCAAACGTTGTAGTTACTTTATTTATACGATTGCAAGGTGCGTTATGGGTATGGTAATATGACGGGGAAAACATGAGGAGGAATAAAGAAATGAAGCATAACGGAATGTGTTTCAGGCTGAGTGCAATCGTGCTGGTGCTGATGCTTTTCTTTTCCTGCGGGAATGTACTGGCGGAAGAGTCCTGCCCGGCAGCGGAATCCGAAACTGTGGCAGCATTGCTGACAGTGCCGGATTTTAAATTCTTTGTGCGTGAAAACGGAATCGGCACAGGTTCCTGCCCCATCTATACCGCCCCCTCGGAGGATTCCATCCGGCTGGCTGACGGGAAAGCGTCCTGCAACGTGGAGACCGGGATCAGTGTAGGCGGATATGTGGACAGCTGGCTGATGGTCCGTTGTGAGATGAAGGACGGGAAGGCCCGCGTGGGCTATATTCCACCCAAGTACTGCAAGCCCCTGAAGGCGAATATTTCCAAGATGACATTTGTCAGCATCCCTGTGAAGCTGGCTCAAAGTATTGATATTACAGACAACCCGCGCTCCAACAGCACACCCTTCGGAACGCTGCAGAAGGGAACAGAAGTGACCATCCTCGGCAAGTATACCTATACCGGCAACTGGTGGTATGTGGAAACCAAACTGAACGAAAGGCTGACCCGCGGCTTTATCGACCGAGACTGGGCTGCCCTGAAGATCGACGGCAAGGTTTATACCGGCAATGAGGAGCTCGGCTTCCCGGCGGTTTCCCCGATGAATACCACCAAGACAGGCATGATCACCGTGAACGGCAATTCTGACGAGGCCATGATCGTGCGGAGAAGGTCAAATCCTGAATCCAGCATGGTGGCCAGGATCTACGGAGGCGAAAGCTATCCCTGCTACGGTGAGGAAATTGGTTCCACGGAGAAGACCTGGTATTATATCTGGGTGGACGGCGTCTGGGGCTGGTTCTCATCCGGCCATTCGGAGTATACGGCGAATGACGACATTGTGGATTTAGACTAAACCAAACGATAAGGACAGGAACAGCATGACATACAGAACAGAACATGATTCCATGGGCGAGGTACGCGTACCGGCGGACCGGTACTGGGGAGCGCAGACAGAGCGGAGCCGGAATAATTTTCCGATCGGCGCGGGACGGGAAAACATGCCGGAAGAGATTATCCGGGCTTTTGCTGTGCTGAAAAAGGCCGCTGCGCTGGCAAACCGGGAGCTGAAGCCGGAAAAAATGACGGCGGAAAAGTGCGACGCGATCCGGCAGGCGGCAGAGGAAATCCTCGCCGGAAAACTGGACGGGCATTTCCCACTGGTGGTCTGGCAGACAGGCTCCGGCACCCAGAGCAACATGAATATGAACGAAGTCATCGCCAACCGGGGGAACGAGATAGCCGGGCAGAAACTGCTGCATCCCAACGATGACGTGAATATGAGCCAGTCATCCAATGACACTTTCCCCACAGCAATGCATATTGCCGCGGCGGAAGCCATGGAGCGGACAGGCGCAGCCCTGACCCGGCTGAAGGATGAGCTGATCCGGCTGGAGAAGGAAAACGCCAACGTGCTCAAATGCGGCCGCACCCACCTGCAGGATGCGACGCCGATCCTGTTCTCCCAGGAGATTTCCGGCTGGCGGTCCAGCCTGGAAAAGGATGAGGAACTGCTGAAGCTGGCGGAGAAACCGCTGCTTTCACTGGCACTGGGCGGCACGGCTGTGGGTACAGGGCTGAACGCCCCGGTCGGCTTTGACAGCCTCTCCGCCGCAAAGATTGCGGAAGAAACCGGACTGCCCTTTGTGACGGCAGAGAACAAGTTCCATGCCCTGACATCCAAAGATGAGATGGTGTTTGCCCATGGTGCCCTGAAGGCGCTGGCGGCGGACCTGATGAAGATTGCCAATGATATCCGGTGGCTGGCCAGCGGTCCGCGGCTTGGACTGGGCGAGATCACGATTCCGGAAAACGAACCGGGATCTTCCATCATGCCGGGCAAGGTGAATCCGACCCAGTGTGAACAGGTGACGATGGTGGCGGCCCAGGTGATGGGCAATGACGTGACGGTCGGCATTGCGGCCAGCCAGGGCAACTTTGAGCTGAACGTTTTCATGCCGGTATGCGCCTACAACTTCCTGCAGAGCGCACGGCTGCTGGCGGAGAGCATGGATTCCTTCCGGGAACGCTGCGTCAGTGGAATCCAGGCCAACCGGGAAAAGATGCAGGAAAATGTGGAACGGTCCCTGATGCTGGTGACGGCGCTGTCTCCGAAGATCGGCTACGAGAATGCCGCGAAGACCGCACAGACAGCGCACAGGGAAGGGTTGAGCCTGAAGGAAGCATGCGTCAGACTCGGCTTCCTGACGGAAGAAGAATTTGATGCTGCGTATCATCCGGAAGAAATGGTTTGAGTTAATCAATGAAATATTGCTTTTCAATATGAAATATTTGGTCTGCGACCAAATGTGAAATATATGCCTTCGGCACATGTGAAATATTCGGCTTCGCCGAATGCGATAGTTTCTATGGAACCGATGAGGAGTATATGACGGAAAGACTGTATTACGACGACGCATATCTGTGGGAGTTTGAAGGGAAAGTCACGTCGGTGAAGAACGGGACGCGGCCGGGCGAATGGGAAATCATCCTGGACCGGAGCGCCTTCTATCCGACTTCCGGCGGGCAGCCCTTTGATACCGGTACGCTGACTTTCGGGAAGGTGACCGCGAAGGTTACGGACGTGGAAGTGGATACCGGCGGAGACGTTGTTCACACTGTGGACAAGGAAATCCCCACAGGCACTGTTGTGCGCGGAAAGATTGACGGCACGCGGCGTACGGATCATATGGAACAGCACGGCGGTGAGCATATGCTGGCCGGCGCGATCTGGGAGAAGCTTGAGGGGACGACGATCGGCCTGCACCTGGGCCAGACGGAATCCACCATTGACGTTTCCCTGCCGGAAGGACGCACCCATCTGACAGAGGAAGAAATCCTCATGCTGGAAAACACGGTGAACGAACGCATCCGGATGGATGCGCCAATTCGCTGCTGGTTCCCGGAGGAGGATGAACTGAAGCGTCTGCCGCTGCGCAAGGCCCCCACCGTGACGGAACATGTACGGATTGTGGCCATGGGAGACTTCGAAATGGTCGCCTGCGGCGGTACTCATCCTTCTTCCACGGGAAGAATCGGACTGATCAAGATCCTTTCCGCCATTCCGGCCAAGGGGAAGGTCCGGGTGGCCTTTGTATGCGGCGGTCGCGCGGTGAGCCTTTTCCAGACCTACATGCGCTATGCCGACAAGGCCGGTGCAGCACTGAGCTGCCCGGTGGATAAGCTGTCCTCAGCGGCCAGCGAGCTGAAATACAGGCTGTCGGAAGCGGAAAAGCGGGCCAACCGGCTGGAGACCAAGGAAATCCTGGCGTCCATGACGGAAGCCGGAAACACGGAAGACCTGCCGGGTGTGACCCTGTGCGTGCTGACAATGCCTGAGACAGACGGACGGGCTGTGATGGCAGCGGTATCAGAATATATTGCCGCCAAGGGCAGGGCGCTGCTCCTGTGTGCCGGAGAACGGCTGACCTTTGCCCGTTCCGCGGATGTGAAGATTGATATGAACGATCTGATCAAACGGGTTGCCCGGGGAGGCGGCAGACCGGATATGGCCAGCGGCGCGGGTATTCCGGAATGCATATCTGTGGCCCGGAAGATCCTGATGACGGAGGGAATCGGCAAATGACAGAAGAAAAAGACCTGATTCGAATCCGCTGGCATGTGGACCGTACCCAGGATCCGGCAATGTATATGCTGGTCTGCCTTCATCCGGACTATCCGAACCTGCAGGTGAGCGTCTCCTCCGGCGAGGTGACGGAGCGGGTCGCCAAGGCGAAGCTGATGCAGGAAATGTTTGAACTTGGAGAAAAACTGGGCATCGAGCCCAGAAGACTGCGGTTCAAGATTAACGGAATTGAAGAGTAAAAGAAAAACGGCTGCTTCTACAGAAGCAGCCGTTTTAATAACGATTGAATTACTTAACGACCAGCATGAGCAGGCTCAGCACAACGAAAACCGCGGCAGCGATCTTGGTGCACAGGGCAAGCTTGGCCTCGAAGGTCTTGGCCTTGGACTTGCTGAGATAGCTGTTGGACTGGCCGGTGATGGCGCTGATGCCGCCCTCTTCAGAAGACTGCATAAGAACGGAAACGATCATAAAAAGCGCTGCGATGATCAGCACGATAGAAATAACAGTAGCCATAAGAACAAAACCTCCTCGATAAATCAGCCCGCATATAATAACATAAGGGATTGACGATGTCAATTGAAAAAACTGAATTCTCATGGAATTCAGTTTTTTCGAATGCATTATGCATTCATCATTACAGCTCCCGGTTCTGCTTCCTGGCAGCCAGGGCGGTAAGGCAGCATTCCTTACTGCGCTCAATGTGATGCTTCATCAGGGTTTCGAAAGCGGGCAGATCCTTCTGTTCCACCAGGTCCACCAGCTTGTGGTGCTCCGCATTGGCGTCGGACCGACGATCCTCCTGCCGGATGGCCATGGCGGAGAAGCGGCGGATGTATTCATCCTGGCCTTCGATGACCCGCAGGATACGGTTTTTCCCGGAGATGGAAGTCAGCCGGGTATGGAAGTCACGGGCGATGGGGGAAAGGTTCTCCACATCGTTCTTCGCATCCAGCTCATCCATCTTGGCAAGCATTTCCCGCAGCTCGGCAATATCTTCCGCCGTCGCATTGGCGATGATATCCGGCAGTGTCAGCATTTCCAGGCTGTTGCGGATGGTGTAGATCTGCTCCACGTCATCGGCGGTAAAGGCGTGTACGATCACGCCGCGGCGCATGACGTATTCTACGAGACCGTCCCGTTCCAGCTTCCGCAGGGCTTCTCTCAGCGGCGTGCGGGAAATATGAAGACGATCGGCGTAATCTGTTTCGACGATCCGTTCACCGGCAGGAATTTCACCGGTAATAATGGCCTTTTTCAGCACTTCGTAAGCGATTTCCCGAATGGGCCGGCTTTCCATCATAGGCTGGAATGAAAGGGACATGATCTTTCCTCCTCATCAATAAGTACAGAATTTTTTCTGCACTTTGTATACAAATTACAGCAAAAAAACAATTTTGTCAATAAGTTGCAGAGAAAGGGATAAAAACGGTATAATAATACGTTAAATTTATTTCCTGATTCTTTGATCAGAAAGCATATTTACAGAGATTACTGTTGCCGAAAGGGCAATGAAGGAGCGGGATACATGTTCGAGAAGTTCAACGCACTGGTGAATGAGCCGATGAGTGCGCACACGACGCTGAAACTTGGCGGACCGGCGGATTATATGGTTTTCCCCCATGATGAGGAAGAGATCGCCGCTATGTTTGCTGAGGCCTGCGCAAATAACGTCCCGGTGACAGTAATCGGACACGGAAGCAATCTGCTGGTGCTGGACGGCGGTATCCGCGGCCTGGTGATCTGTATTGGAAAGAACATGCGCCAGATTACCCGGGAGGGCAATATCATCCGTGCACAGGCAGGCGCAATGCTGGGCAGCGTAGCGATGGAGGCGGCGGAAGCCGGATTGAGGGGCCTGGAATTTGCTTCCGGTATTCCCGGTACTGTGGGCGGCGGTGTGACGATGAATGCCGGTGCATACTGCGGGGAAATTGTGCAGGTTGTAAAGGAAGTGCACGGTATTTATCCGGATGGCAGAAAGATCTGCCTGAACCGGGAAGAAATGGACTTTGGCTATCGTCATTCTGTTGTAATGGAAAAGGGCTTTATTGTGACAGAAGCTGTTTTCGAACTGGAACCCGGCGACCCGGCCCTGATCCGCGCAAGGATGGCTGAGCTGAACGCAAAACGTTCAGAGAAGCAGCCGCTGGATCTGCCCAGTGCCGGCAGCACGTTCAAACGCCCGGAAGGATATTACGCTTCCGCACTGATTGATCAGTGCGGCCTGAAGGGCTACAGCATTGGCGGAGCACGGGTGAGTGAGAAACATGCCGGCTTCCTGGTGAATACGGGTAAAAGCAGCAAGGATTTCCTGAATCTGATGCATAAGGTGCAGGATATAGTGGAAGAAAGGGCTGGTGTCCGGCTGGAGCCGGAGATCAGGATAATCGGTACAGATCTATGAGATACATCATCGTTACAGGCCAGAGCGGAGCAGGCAAGACCGCCTGCGTCCGCTATCTGGAGGACAAGGGAAGCTTCTGCATGGACAATATGCCGCCGATGATGCTTCCGAAGCTGATTGAAGCCTTTGACACGACTCCGGTGAAGCACCAGACGGTGACGATTGCTGTGGACGTGCGCAGCGGTGAGTTCTTTGACGCCAATGCGGTGGCGAAGATGATCCGGGAACTGCGCCAGATGGGTCATCAGATTGAGCTGATCTTTATGGAAGCCAGTGATGAAACGCTGCTGGACCGCTATAAGGAGACGAGGCGGGAACACCCCCTGTGCCAGGAAGGTCTGACCCTGATCGAGGCCATCGTGGAGGAGCGTACCCGCCTGCAGCCGCTGCGGGAAACTGCCGGCTATGTGATTGATACCACAAATATGACAGCCCGGGCTATGAAAAAGGCGCTGGATAAGGCACTGGGCGATCTGTCTGATACGGAACCGCCGATCCGGGCGGAGATTCTCAGCTTCGGCTTCAAAAGGGGCCTGCCCCGGCAGGCAGACCTGGTGGCGGACGTCCGCTTCCTGCCGAATCCTTTCTATATTGAAAACCTGTGCCGGCATTGCGGCCTGGACGAGGATGTGCGCAGCTTCGTGATGGATCATCCCACCACGCAGGAATTTATGCGCCGTTATACGGAACTGCTGGATTTCCTGATTCCCCATTACAAGGAAGAGGGAAAGCGCCGGCTGGTGATTGCCATCGGCTGCACCGGCGGAGCCCACCGCTCTGTTGCCATTGCCGAGGCTCTGGGACAGTACCTGCGGGAGCAGGGCCTGCCGACGGAAATCAATCACAGGGATCTGCTGCTTGAGCAGGCACGCTGGACGACGCCGGTTGAGGAGGAATAATGCGCACTTCGGACACGCGGAGCTTTTCCGCCGGGGTAAAGGAGGAGCTGATCCGGCTTCCCCTGGGGAAACCCTGCTGCATGCTCAGCGAGATTTCCGCCCTGACCCAGACTTCCGGTCACCTGTCCTTCCGGGGCGGCGGCTGGATCTCCGTCAGTTACCGGCTGGATAACGCAGGTACGGCACGGCGGCTTTTTCAGCTTCTGAAAATGCGTCTTGGGGCCGCACCCAAGCTTCATTTTGTCCAGACGAGCCAGCTGGGCGGCCGCCGGAGCTGCGTGCTGACCCTGGGAACGGACGATACCCGGGCCCTGCTGAACGCCCTGCATATGGCAGAGGAGGACGAGAACGGCCAGCTTCACCTGAAGCATACCGTCCCGCGGCATCCCATGACGCGCCAGTGCTGCCGCAGGGCTTTCCTGCGCGGTGCTTTTCTCGGCGCCGGCACGATGACCAATCCGGAAAAAGGATATCATTTTGAGTGGAAAGCGGATGACCGGCTGGCGGATACGCTGGAGAAACTGCTGGAGAAATGCGAGCTGCCCTATCACAGCTACCTGCGGAAAGGACAGCAGATCATTTACCTGAAGGACGCCCAGCAGATCTCTGATATGCTGGCAATCATGGGTGCCGGCAGCAGCGTGCTGGAAATGGAAAACATCCGGATCAACAAGCAGCTGCGGGCCGCGGCGACACGGGCCGCCAACTGCGATGAACATAACAGTGAAAAAATGCTGGATGCGGGCCAGAAGCAGGCGGAAGCCATCCGCCGGATTTCACTTGCCCGCGGACTGTTTACCCTGCCTCCGGCCCTGCGGGAAGTGGCGAGACTCCGGGTTGAAAACCCGGATATGAGCCTGCAGGAACTGGGAGAAATGATGGATCCACCGGTCGGAAAGAGCGGCGTGAATCATCGTCTGCGCCGCCTGATGGAGATTGCACAGCAGGTGGAAAAGGAATACGGGAAAGGGGGAGAAGAAGCATGATGATCGCATCACTGGTATATTGCCTGATGTACCTGTTTTTCGGTGTGATGACGGTCCGCTTCCTGCTGCCCCGGCACCGTCCGCTGAACCGGCTGTGGCTGGGGATGAGCCTGGGTCTGCTGGAGGAAATGTGGCTGCCCGCCCTGGGCGCTTTCCTGTTCCGGTTTGATGTGGAGGCGCATGCTTTTGCCGCGGGCGTCCTGTTTCTGCTGACGGTTCTGTGCTGGTTCCTGCGGGACCGGCGCGCACCGGCGGAATGGGACGAGAAGGAAAGCGAGCTGCTCCGGCAGGTGCTGATCATCGGGATTCCGCTGACCATCCTGGGCATCTGGCTGCAGTACAGCCATGTGATGCGTGTGGATGCGGACGGAAACTGGAACGTGGGTCAGAGCACCTACGGAGACCTGCCGATGCACCTGAGCTTTGTAACCGGTCTGGTCGGGAAAAAGTTCCCGGCGGACTATACCTTCTTCCCCGGGGCACGGCTGAGCTATCCTTTCCTGACGGACAGCCTGAGCTCCACCTTTTATCTGCTGGGATGCAGCCTGCAGGCTGCGGTCATCATTCCCGGATCGCTGATGATGGCGCTGTGCTATATGGGCGTACTGGTCCTGGCACGGGATATGACCGGCGGGAAAAAGACCGCGCTGCTGGCAGCGGCACTGTTCTTCCTGAACGGCGGACTGGGGTTCCTGTATGACTTTGACCAGGCGGGCAGCGGCACCTGGACGGTGATGGATGAGGATGCACCCTTCCTGGCAAGGGTGGGGCAGGCGATTTCAGACTGGTTTTCCACTGCCGCGGACCGGGTGAAGTTTATCCTGACGGGGTATTACAAAACGCCCACCAATCAGCCGGATCCCAACAACCTGAGATGGAGTAATGTGATTTGCGATATGCTGGTTCCCCAGCGGACGACGCTGGGCGGCTGGTGCATGGTGGTGCCCTGCTTCTATCTGCTCAATACGGAATTCCGGGCGAAACTGCTGGACCGGGAAAACCGGAACCGGGGGCTGATCCTGCTTGGCATCTGGGCAGGTGCGCTTCCCCTGATTCACACCCATAGCTTCCTGGCCCTCGGACTGGCGTCCCTCGGCGCCATGTGCTATGACCTGATCCACGGGGATCCGAAAGCGCTCATGGAACGCAGACCCCGGTGGAAAATCCTGCTCCGGTATGCGGTTTATGCCCTGATTGTCCTGGCACTGGCGGCGCCGCAGCTGTTCTGTTTCACCTTTGGACAGGCGTTCCAGGAGGATTCCCATTCCTTCCTGAAGCTGCAGTTCAACTGGGTGAACAATCCGGGCGGAAACGGCATGCGGGATCTGTATTTCTGGTTCTATATCAAGAATATCGGCCTGCCGGTACTGGCGCTGATTGCAGCGCTGTTTGAAAAGAAACCGAGGAACCGCAGGATCTTCTGGATGGCGCTGCCCATTATCCTGGCGGCGGAATTCATCCGTTTCCAGCCCAATGAATATGACAACAACAAGCTGTTCTACCTGGCGTGGCTGCTGTGCTGCATGATTATCGCGGACTGGGTCTCCGGCCTCTGGCAGCGTCTGAAGGGCTTTGGCGGAAGACGGTTCCTGGCTGTGGCTGCGGCGGTGGTCACCTTCTTCAGCGCCGGGCTGACGATCTGGCGTGAATGCGTTTCAAGCTATATGGCTTTCAGTGCCGACTCCGTGGAAGCCGGTGAGTACGTCCGGGACAATACCCCGCAGGACGCCGTGTTCATTACCGGAACCCAGCACCTGAATCCGGTGCTGTCCATTGCCGGCAGGACGATTGTCTGCGGACCGGATCTGTGGCTGTACTATCACGGTTTCGACACCTGGGAACGGAACCGGGACCTTGAGGATTTCTATGAAGATCCCCAGGCAAACCGGGATGTTCCGGAAAAATACGGCGCGGAATATGTGCTCGTCTCCAGCTATGAGCTGAGCAGCTACAACGTAGACGAGGAAGGCCTGGAAGCATTGGGCGAAAAGGTCTTTGAAAACAGCGAGGCGAGCATCTACAGGCTTGCCCCTGCAAAAACCGAATAAAAGTGTAAATTAGGATAAAAATTCCTGTTCAAAAAGGTGGGATTGTGATAGAATAATCACAAATCCCGACCGGCGAGGCCGGATCACGTTTTATCAACTGAACAGGAGGAATATTTTCATGAAGAAGACCGGTATTGCTGCTATTGCCCTGCTCGCCATCGTGGCCATCGTCTTTGCTGTCCTGTACTTTACGGGAAACGGCGATCTGACCAAGGCTAAGAATGACCTGACCGCTCAGGTTGAGAGCCTGACCAATGACGCCACCAAGGCCGCGGAAGACGCTGCTGCTTCCCTGAAGACCGTGACGGATGAGAAAGACGCTCTCGCCGCTCAGGTTGAAACCCTGACCGCTGATGCTGCCAAGGCTGCTGAAGAAGCCGCTGCCCAGCTGAAGGCCGTGACAGATGAGAAGGATGCCCTTGCTGCCCAGGTTGAAAGCCTGACTGCTGACGCCGAAAAGGCCAAGACCGATGCGGAAAGCGCCCTGCAGACCGTGAAGGACGAAGCTGCCAAGGCTGCTGAAGAAGCTGCCACAGCTCTCCAGAGCGCGAAGGATGAAGCTGCTGCCGCTCTGCAGACCGCCAAGGACGAGGCTGCTGCCGCTCTGAAGACCCTGACGGAGGAAAAGGATACCCTGGCCGCGAAGGTGACCGAGCTGACCGCCGCTGCCGAGACGACCGTTACCGCCGCCGCGGATGACGTGAAGGCCCAGATCGAAGCCCTCACCGGCGAAAAAGACGCCCTGACCGCGAAGGTTGACGAGCTGACCGCCGCCGCCACCAAGGCCAAGGAAGAAGCCGAAGCTGCCCTGAAGACCGCTGCTGACGAAGCGAAGACCACCATTGATGGTCTGAACAAGCAGGTGGAAGAACTGAAGGCTGCTGTGGATTTCGACAATATGGACGAAAAGGGACTGAAGGGCGTTGTTGAAAAGCTGGTTGAGCCCCTGAAGAAGATCGGTCTGGAAATCAAGGAGATCGTTAAGGAATAAGATCCTCCCTGAGCTTGTATTTACCTGCCCGCTTTCATCTGAAAGCGGGCGTTTTTCTTGCTTTTTGAAGGGAAATGGGATAAAATATTCATAATGTGCAGGAGGTAGATTCAACATGAAGGTTGTATTGTTGAAGGATGTCAAGAACGTCGGGAAAAGAGACGATATCCTGACGGTGAGCGATGGTTATGCCCGGAATTTCCTGTTTCCCCAGAAGCTGGCTGTGGAAGCCACTCCCGGAGCAATGAAGGAAATCGAACGCAAGCGCGCGGCGCAGGATGCCCGCGAAGCGGAAATGCTGGCTGAGGCGAAGAGCAAGGCCGCGTCCCTGAAGGACAAGGTGATTGCCCTGGAAGTCAAGTGCGGCGATAAGGGCCGTCTCTACGGTTCCGTAACCAGCGCTGAAGTGGCTGACGCCCTGGAAAAGCAGCATGGCATCAAAGTGGACAAGCGGAAGATTGATATTGGCGATCCTATCCGGGAAACCGGTATCCGGGAAATCTCCGTGTGGCTCTATTCCGGAGTGACCACGCCCATGAAGCTGGACGTCCAGCCCATGAAAAAGTAATTCAGAATTCAGAATTAAGAATTCAGGATTATTAGTTATTTGCATCACAGAACCGGATTTGTCATTCTGAAGCGGGGTATAAAATCCGGACAGGTAAGAAGGAAATACAGGAATGGACATCAGGGAAGAAACGGGGAGCATGGTACCGCCCAACAGCGTTGAGGCGGAGATCAGTGTCCTGGGCGCAATGCTGCAGGACAGCTCTGCTGTGCTCCGCGCGGCTGAACAGCTGGTGCCCGAAGACTTCTATCATCCGGAACACGCGGAAATCTTCCGTGTGATGGCGGAAATGAACCGCCAGCAGATGCCTATTGACCTGGTGACCCTGCAGGCGGAACTGTCCCGCAAGGGCTCACTGGAAGGCGTCGGCGGCATCCGGTACCTGATGAAGATCAATGCGGACGTTCCCACCGCGGCCAACGTCCGGTCCTATATTGATATTGTCCGGGAAAAGAGCACCCTGCGGAAGCTGATTGCCGCGTGCAAAAACATCACCCGGGACTGCTATACCCAGGACAAGGAATTGCAGGACGTGCTGACCGGCGCGGAGAAGGCGATCTTCGATATCGTCATGAACCGTCAGGAAGGGGAAGAACTGAAACCCCTGAGCGAGGTGCTGGTCAACACCTATGAGATCATTGAGGAACTGGCCAGGCAGAAGGGACAGATCGCCGGTGTACCCACCGGTTTTACGGATCTGGACAACATGCTGACCGGCCTGCACGGGGGCGAACTGATCATCATCGGCGCGCGCCCTGCTATGGGTAAAACATCCTTTGCCATGAATATCGCGGAATATGCCGCGGTAAACAAGGGCAAGGTAACGGCTGTATTCACACTGGAAATGCCCCGGGAACAGATTGCCATGCGTATGCTGTGCTCTGATGCCCGGGTGGATATGCAGCGGGTGCGTAAAGGCACCCTGCATGACGACGACTGGGTCAAACTGGCAAAGTCGCTGGGACCGCTTTCCGCGGCACCCATGTATATTGACGACACGGCAGCCCTGTCTCCCACACAGCTGCGGTCAAGATGCCGCCGGCTGATGATGGACAAGGGACTGGACCTGATTGTGGTTGACTACCTGGGTCTGATGAAGTCAGACGGCAAGTCCGAAAGCCGCCAGCTGGAAGTCAGCGAAATCAGCCGCCGGCTGAAGGCCATTGCCCTGGAAATGAAGATCCCGATCATCGCCTGTGCCCAGCTGAGCCGTGCCAACAAGGACCGCATCGACAAGCGGCCGCTGCTGAGCGACCTGCGTGATTCCGGTTCTATCGAACAGGACGCGGACGTGGTTATGTTCCTCCACCGTGAGGAATACTACAACAAAGAGACCGAGGACAAGAACATCGGCGAGGTGATCGTGTCCAAACAGCGCAGCGGTCCGCTTGGAACGGTCAAGCTTGCCTGGCTGAGTGAGTTTACCACCTTCGCAAATCTGGCGAGGGATCAGATGAACGGCGGGGAAGCACCCTTTTAATCAATGCATAATGCATAATGCATAATGATGAGATACGGGACTGAATAATTAAGAATTCTGAATTAAGAATTCAGAATTATAAGATATCAGTACAGAGGTTATTGGAGAGAAGAGTTAATGGAGAATTATTCGGTCTGCCAGCTGCAGCGGGATATGCGGTATGAAGGATTCCTGCTCATCCGTTCCGCAGAGAAACGGAAGGACAGCAAAGGCAACGATTATGTGGATATGAACCTGACGGACAAGACCGGCGAGATCAACTGCAAGATCTGGAACTGGGATCCGGAAGCGGAAACCCCGGAAGCCGGACAGCCGATCAAGGTTCGCGGAACAATCCAGGAGTATAACGGACGGCTGCAACTGCGGGTAGAGAAATGGCGGCTGTGCACGGACGATGATCCGGTAGACATGAACGCGCTGGTCCCCTGCGCGCCCCGGAAACCGGAAGATATGCTGACAGACATCGAAGAAGCAATTGAAAGCTTCTCGAATGAAGACCTGAAAAAGCTGACCAGGGGAATGCTGAAGCTGGCCGGAGACCGGCTGAGATGGTTCCCGGCGGCACAGCGGATGCACCACGCGGAGCGCAGCGGCCTGCTGCATCACACCACGGATATGCTCCGTCTGGCAGACGCGATGCTGAAGATTTATCCCTGGCTGAACAGGGATCTGCTGATGGCCGGCGTCATTATCCACGACCTGGGCAAGATTGAGGAAATGAAGAGCGACCAGACCGGCAACGTCACGGACTATACCCGGGACGGACAGCTGCTGGGTCACCTGGTTCGCGGCATCACCAACCTGAACAAGGTGGCGGAAGAAGCCGGAGTGAGCGGAGAAAGCCTGATCCTGCTGGAGCATATGCTGCTGAGCCACCACGGGGAGAGCGAATTTGGCAGCCCCAAGCCGCCGATGTTCCCGGAAGCGGAAGCGCTGCACTGGATCGACATTATGGATGCCCGTATGAATACTATGAAGAGTGTTACGGACAAGACGCCTCCCGGAGCCTTCAGCGAGAAGATCTTCAGCCTTGACAGAAGAGTGTATCATCCGCTGTACGGAGAGGAAAACGAGTAATCCGGAATTCGGAATGACAACTTTCCCGGATGACTTAGGAAGATATGACTGCTGTGATACGTTCTATATGAATGTAGAGCAGAGTTTTCCTTCACAAAGTGATGAGTGAAGAGTTTTACTTCGTAAGTGAAGAGTGAAGAGTGTAAAGTTTTGCTTCGCAAAGGAGGAAACAAAATCATGTGGAAGAAAAGGATTCTCTGCCTGGTACTGGTTCTGTGCTCCATACTGGTGCTGTCATCCTGTCAGAAGAAAGAGACCTTCATGACGCTGGATCAGCAGCAGCAACAACAGCAGCAACAGCAGCAGACTGCTTCTCAGCCTGCTGACGCGCAGAATCTCTTCGGAGAAACGGCGCTGCCGCAGCAGAACACTGTTGAAGATTGGGACAGCGGAGAATATAATCCGGCTTCTGAAGAGGGCGGGGATGAAGAATTCCTCGAGAATCTGAGCAATATCGTGGACGTTCAGACGCCTGCTCCTACCATGAAGAGTGAGTATGCAGGAGCTACTCCTGTGCTGGTCGATCCGATCGACAAGCCCACCCCTACGCCGCTGCCGCCGCTGACCTTCAGCTATCAGAAGTATGAAGCATCTGCTCTTCACCTGACCTTTGAAGCGCCTGTGGGCTGGGTGCCGGACGACAGTATGCCTGACACCTACATCCTGACCAACCCGACGGCGGGTGTGGACTATGCGGCACAGCTGTCCATCCAGCTGGTTCCTGTGGACAAGGCCAGGAACAAGAACGAGCTGATCAAGGAAGTCAAGAGCAGACTGGACGAAATCGGCGGCACCTGCCTGAAGTATGAGCGCTCCCAGACGGCCGGCCGTAAGTTCATGAACGTGGACGGCGTCTATGCCAACTACAAGGCAACCACGCTGGATGGCGCCAAGATCGCGGGTCGTATGATCATCTCCTGCGTCAACAAGACACTGTATATCCTGCATGTCAGCTATCCGCAGGGATACACCAGTGTTTATGTGGACAACGTGTATGATAAGTTCCGTCACACGGTGAAGATCATCGACACTACCGCAGCAGCTGCCAGCAAAACAAACTGAATTCTGGTTTAATGTAAATACCGGTCACGACGCGCTCTCCGTTTACCGGAAAGCGCGTTGTAGTCTACTATCTGGAGGCAATTCTGAAGATGTTGAAGTCAAACCGCTGTATTGCGTTGCTGCTCGTACTGGTGCTGCTGTGCGGGATGATCCCCGCGGCCCAGGCGGATGTGGTAACGCTGGGTATCTATTTCTGCGGCAGGAAGGTTTCCGCAGACGGTACGGAAAATATCGTCCGGCTGGATGGTACATTCCGCGTACTGCAGAACGGCGATGAAATAGGTACCATCGAGGCGGGTAAAGGAACCCTGACCCTGCCGGATACGGAACGGATCCGGATTGTTCCGCTGGCGGAAACCATTGATCCTGAATGGGACCTGAGCAACGCCACCTGCGATGTGACGCCTGACGGCGGCTCAACCTACACCGTACCGGTGATTGTGGAGCAGCTGAAGGATGGCGCTGCTGCGGCACCACAGACTGCGCCTGCGGCAGAAACGGATACGAACGTCATTCCGCTTCCGGAAGATGAGAACGACGATGATACGGAAGAACCGGAAGATTATGATGATGAAACGGACGGCGAAGAGGATTTCGACGAGGAACCGGTACAGGTAAACAACGGTGCTGTGACCACGCCGACCATGCCGCCTTACGATCTGTCCGCAATTGCCCCGACGCCGGAACCTGAATGGAAGATGCTCACCCCCGGCGACGCCGGCATTCGTATATACGCTTATTCCGATTCGAACAGCAACGGCGTGCCCAATGAAGCGGAAAAAGGCATCGCCAACGTGATCATCTGCCTGTTCACGGAAAACGAAGAGGCAGTGGCTTCCGTAACTACCGGCAGCGACGGATTTGCTGAGTTTGCCAATGTGCCGGAAGGCAATTACCGCATCAAGGCGATCCTGCCCCGGGGCTGGGCCTTCAACAAGAAGAGCCGCGAACACGAGGCATATGCCAGCCTGTTTGACTATACGATTGACGGCGAAGCCATGAGTGACGTTTTCAGCGTCAGCGCGGGCACCGTTGCCACACCCGGCATCTCCCTGGGCAAGTGCCTGCACGTGAGCGGTACCTGCTGGTTTGAGACGCAGGTGGACGGCCTGTTCTCGGACGGTGAAACTGTACTGCCGGGCGTCAAAATTGAGCTGGACGGCGAAAAGAACGGCCTGCATTATGAAACAGTTTCCGATGAAAACGGTAACTTCTATATCGACCGGGTGCAGCCTGCCGCCTATAAGCTGCGGGCGTATACGCCTGAAGGTATGATGTTTACCCGCGCGGCCTCCCGTAACGGAAAGAAGACCGTGATCGCCAAGGACGGCGTGACCAGCTACTATCACCGGCTCGACCTGAATGACAAGGAAAGCAAGGAAAAGCAGTATATCGGCTTTACCTGGTCCGGCATTATCTCCGGTATCTGCTTCCAGGATGCCAACTATAACGGTATCTATGATGAGGGAGATCTGCCCATGGCCGGCGTCAAGGTCACTGCGATCAAGCAGGCCAAGGACGAGGAAGCGGCCGTAACCTACTCCGGTGAAGACGGCAGATATGTACTGAGCGGACTGCGCGCCAATACCTATAAGATGCGGGCACTCCTGCCGGACGATGGAAGCGACTTTACCAAGACCGTCAGCGATCCGCTGGGCAACCATTTCGCGTCCCGGCCGGGCAGACGGGAAAACTTCTGGCAAAACTTCGAACTGGCCAACTCCCAGCAGCGGGAGATGAACGTCGGCGTGATCTACCCTGCAACTGTTACCGGTTACGTCTATATGGACAACGACTTCTCCGGCGACATGAACGGAAAGGAAAAGATTATAACCGGCTACATGGTGAAGCTCCTGGATGCGGACGGAAACGTGGTAGCCCAGGACAAAACCAGCGTGAAGGGCAAGTTTGAACTGAAGGACGTTCCGCCCGGAACGTACAGCCTGAGCGTGAACAACAGCAGTTCCCCGCAACTGAAGGAATATGCCTTTACCCGCCTGGGCGAGGGCAACGTGATCCTGAACAAGACGAACGGGGAAGGCTACTCTGAAAACTTCACCCTGGGCCTGGGTGAGAAACGGTCCGGTATGGACATCGGCCTGATCAAGCCCGGTACCGTCAAGGGCAGCGTCTTCGCGGACCGGAACGACAACGGCGTCCGGGATGCGGATGAAAACGGCCTGAGCGGTGTGACTGTCCGCCTGATGGGCGAAGAAGGCGAAGCCTTCAGCACGGTGATCGGTGAGGACGGCAATTACCTGTTCGACGCAGTGATGCCCGGCAGCTATACACTGGAATACGTGCTGCCAGAGCATGCCGTATTCGCACGAACCACTGCCGGCGGCAATACCATTACCGGTGACGGAACGGGTTCCAGCGCATCCTTCAGCATGAAGTCCGGCGATGAAGTGGAAGGTCCGGTATGCGGTGCCCTGACCCTCGGAAGGATTGAAGGCAGCGCCTGGATGGATCATGACGGAGACGGCGACCGCGGAGGCGATGAAGAATCCGCCGCAGGTATCACCGTAACCCTGACGCCTTCCCGCAGTGAACTGGAAGAGATTACAGTCACCACCGGCACAGACGGCGCATTCCAGCTGAAGGACCTGCGTCCGGACACGTATACGCTGACTGTCAGCGCTCCGGCAAAGTATGTGTTGAGCCGTACGGATAATCTGGATCTGCCGCTGATCGCCGGCAAGGATACCCAGTCTGTCCAGCTGCCCGTAATCATGGGTGCTGTCTGGAGCAACCAGCTGCTGGGCGTTGTGATGCCCGCATCCCTGAGCGGACAGTTCTGGCTGGATGAAAACAACAACGGACTGTTCGATACTGACGAACAGACTCCCGCCGGTTATGAAATTACCGTAACCGACGATAAGAACGGCAAGGTCTTTGATATCCTGCGTACGGATGAACAGGGTCGCTTTGCCACTTCCGGGATGATTCCCGGCAACTTCACCCTTTCCTACGCCCTGGATGAACAGACCATCGCCCCGAAGGACGGCAGCAGTGATTTCCGTGAGGAGAACGGCAAGCTGGTTCTGCCCGGTATCACCCTGATGGAAGACGAGGAACGCAGCGGCCTGCTGCTGGGTATTGTCCGCTACACGTCCATCGGAGGTACAGCCTGGATCGACCGCGGAAACGGCACCATGGATACGCTGGGCGGAACGGCAGTCTCCCTGCTGGATGAGCACGGAGAAGTCCTGAAGACCGTGACGACAGGTGAAAACGGTGCATATCGCTTTGACAAGCTGATGCCCGGCAACTATCAGCTGGACGTGACGGTACCGGAAGGCTGCGTGATCATTGAACCTGATGACCACCGGCTGGGCGGAGAACAGATTTCCGTGATCA
>Ga0310786_10002400_pt1 | contig 28711 bp, 19 predicted proteins | sample AusTroGonzalo_MG_FD_203881 | JGI IMG/M metagenome (GOLD analysis project Ga0310786, IMG submission 203881) | Bovine rumen microbial communities from tropical cattle in Woodstock, Queensland, Australia - Gonzalo_03 (v2) (version 2) | ecosystem: Host-associated > Mammals > Digestive system >...
TCGCCCCCGGCACGGGGTTCGCGAACGCCACCCATCCGTCGCCGTCGGGCGCCCAATTCGGGTTCCCGGCAAGCGAAGCGGCTTCCTCCTCCGACACCGTGAAGAAGTGCGCCTTTTTCGCTTTCGAGTAGAAGCGCCACACGTTGCGCCCCTCTTCCCAGTGCGCGTGGAGCGTCCGCTCCGCCGTTTCCGTCACGGCGCTGTCCGCCGTCACCTCCGCCCCGCCTTCCGCTGCGTCGAACCAGCCGAGGAATCCCCACCCCTGGCGCGCGGCGCCGGGCAATGCCCCGTATTTCCCGCCGATTTCGGCCACCATCCCCGCCTGCTCCGGCGTTCCCCCGTTCCCGTCGAACGAGACGTTTTGCGTCCCGTACCAGTGCACCTCGCAGGTGTCCGGCAGCGCCGCCGCGTCCAGCAACCCCGTGTCCTTCTTTTCGACGGGCACCCAGATCGTTTCCAGGGCGTCGCAATTCAGGAACGAATTCGTCCCGACGCTTTCGACGCCCGTTCCGAGCCACACGTTCGTCAGGGAGGCGCACAGTGCGAACGCCTCCTCCCCGAGGGTTGCCACGCTGTCGGGAAGCGTCAAGTCCGTCAAGCCCGTGCAGTTGGCGAATGCAGCCTCTCCGATGTTCGTCACCCCGGAAGCGATCGCCATCCCCGTGATGTTCGTGCAACGATCGAACGCCTTTTCCCCCACCGCGGTCACGGCGAGCCCGCCCAGCGTTTCCGGCATCGCCAGGTCCCCCGCCGGCGGATCGACCTCCGTCACCGTCGCGCCGCCGGCGGCGTTCGTCACGTAGTACCACGTCACCCCGCCGACGACCTCGCTCTCCATCCTCACCCTCACCACCGCCACGGCGCTCGTGGCGGACATTCCGCCGGCGGTGACGACGACCGTGTAGCCGCCCGCTTCGGCCGACGTGACGCGCGGGATTTCCAGGCTCGCGCCGGTCGCCCCCTCGATGGGCGTCCCGTCCCGGAACCACTGGTACGACTCCCCGCGCGAGGTGCGGTCCCACGGCTCCGGCGGCGGATACAGCGCGTCCGGGTTGCGGGGGACGCCCGCGACCGGCACAAGGACCACGCGCAACCCGCTGGTTCCGGTGGCGGCGCCGCCGGGACTGCGGATCCGCGCCGCGGAGCGGCAATCCGCGGGCTCGTCGTCGATGCCGCCGCCGCGCAGGATGCGCTCGGTGCCGGTGGCGGGGCCCTCCGGGTCGGTGACGGCCTCCGCGGGATAGACCCCGTACCAATCCGCGACCCATTCCCGCACGTTCCCGTGCATGCCTTCCATGCACGAGTGGGGTTGGAAAACGCCGCCGTACTGGGCGGGGGAGTTTGCCTCCTTGTGGTCATGGATGGAATGGACCCTTCCCCCGGCGTTGTACAGGTACCACGCCACTTGGTCCAAGCTGGTGCATTGTCCCGTCGTGGTGTGCAGATCGTGGTCGTTGTTCAGGGCCTTGGTCGTCCCGCCGCGGCAGGCGTATTCCCACTGCGCTTCGGTCGGCAGGGCGAAGCGGTACCCCGCGGGCAGGCGGCCCGCGGCGCGTTCCCGTTCCGTGAGCAGCTCGCAGAACTCCACCGCCTCGGCGTGGCTCGTCGCATACACGGGCAGCTCGTCCCCCTGTCCGTGGACGGACCCGTCGAACGCTTCCGGGTAGCTCCCCATCACCTCCAGCCACTGCGCCTGCGTCACCTCGTGTTTCCCGATCCAGTAAACCTGCGTCAGCGTCACCGCGTGCCGCGTTTCGTCCGTGTTCCGCCCCAGTTCGCCGTCGGGGCTTCCCATCTGGAACGTGTCCGGGTTGACGGCGGTCAGTTCCAGGCTCAGGTCGTCCCTGAGCGGAACGGAGACGTCGCGGCTCCGGACCAGCGCCAGGCGGAACCCCTGCAGCGCGCCGCCATGGGCGGGCTCCTCGTATCCCCGCGCCGCCGAGCGGCAGTTGCCGGCGTCCGAGTCCCAGCTGCCTCCGCGGGAGACGCGGGCACGGTCGCCGCCGAACGGCAACCCCGGCCCCGCGGGATTGACGACCGTGCCGGTGGGATACGCGGCCTGGTACAAGTCCCAGCACCATTCGCTCACGTTCCCGTGCATGTCCGAAAAACCCCAGGCATTCGTCCAGATCGTCCCGACGACATGGGTTTGCGACAGGCTGTTGGACTTGTACCACCCCACCTTGTCCATTTCGGGGCACGAGACGGTGTTGGAGAGTTCCTCGCCGCTCGCGAGGGCGTTCGTCGTTCCCGCGCGGCAGGCGTATTCCCACTCCGCCTCCGTCGGCAGCGCGAAGACGTATCCCTTCGGCAGCCGCCCCGCCGACTTTTCGTTCCCGGTCAGCCGGAGGCAGAAATTGGTCGAGTCGCGCCAGCTGACCGATTCCACCGGCAGGTCCAGCCGGTTCTCTTCCTTGTGGGCGGAGGGAGTCATTCCCATGACGCCAGCGTACTGCTTCTGGGTGATTTCGGTCCGGCTCAGCCAGAAATCGTGCGTCAGGACGACGGTGTGGCGGGTTTCGTCCGGGTTGCGGTAGGAGTACCGGGCTTCCCGCCCCAACTCGCTCTCGGGGCTGCCCATCTCGAACGTGCCCGCCGGGCAGAAGAGCATCTCCGCGTCGCTGCCCCACCCCAGCGGGACGCGGAATCCCGCCTGGTTGCGGATGCCCACGGAGAGCGTGACGCCGTCCCCGGCGGGGACGGTTTGGCTTTCCGGCTGCCCGGTGATGAACACGCCGCGCCGGCCGTTCCAGCGGGCGACGAGGAAGCGGAAGGGGGCGTTGGCGGGGGTGTCGGCGGTGACGGGGATGCCCTCGGGGGTCATCCATCCCGCGAAGTCGTGGAAGGGCCGCTCCGCCTCGGGGAGCCACCCGAAGGGCTCGCCCCGCGCGTACTCGCGGCTTGCGGTGCCGCACGTTCCGCCGTTCGCGTCGAACGTCACCACCTGCGTCCCGTAGTAGTGAATCTCGCACCCCGCCGGCAGCCCCGCCGCGTCCAGGAGCCCCGTCCCCTCCTGCTCCACCGGCACCCACACCTCAGCCAGCGCGTCGCATCCCGCGAAGGCGTTGGTGCCGACGGTTTCGATGCCCGTCCCGATCCAGACGTTGGTGAGCGCCGTGCATCCGGCGAACGCCTCTTCCCCGATGTCGGCCACCCCGTCGGGGATGGTGATGCTGGTGAGGTCCGCGGCCCCGGCGAACGCCCCGTCGCCGATGCCCGCCACGGGGAGGCCGCCCAGGGTCTCCGGCACGGCGACATCCCCTTCCGCGGGGTCGGCGCCGGTGACGGTGGCGCTGGTCCCGCCGCCGAGGTCGTTCCGGTAGCTCCAAGCCGTCCCGTCCACGGTCTCGCTCGCCCACCGGATTTCGAACTCCTTGACCACCCGCCCGGCGTAGTTGTTGGTCCCCGCGAAGACGGCGGTCGCCATCCCCGGTCCGACGTTGTTGCTCCAGGAGAGCACGAGATCGTTGGTCGTGAGGGCGCTGGGGTTCCCGTCCGAGAGCGAGAACCCGGGTTGCAGCGCCTCCCCGGTGTACGTCCACCACCCCGCATCCGGCACCGTCAGCTGCACCATGCCGTCCTCGAGCGGCTTGGGCTTGATGCGGAACGTATTGGTCTGCACCCCGGAGGGGCGGTTGGTCAAGGTGACGAAGACCGTGGCGGTCCCGGCGTTGGTGTTGCCGGCCCAGGACGCCACGTAGTTCGTGCCGACGTGGAGGTCCACGTTTGTCAGCGAAACCGTGAAATCGGGCGTGATGGCGCTTCCCGTGTACGTGTATTCCGTCTCCCCCTCCCACGTGATGACGATCTCCGCGGAAACCGCGGTGACCGTCACGTTGCTCGCGGGCATCGTGAACCTCGTCGGGCTCGCCTCGGCGTCCTCGAACGCCAGCCCTTCGACGTTGCTGCTCCACTGGACGAACGCTTCCCCGTCCTGCGGCTCGTCGGCGATGATGACGATGTCGAACCCCGCGGCCGAGGGCGAGTTGGTGGTGGACCCTCCGTTCACCGTGATGTCGTAGAAGTAGGCGACAATCGCATTCGTCGCCGTGTTCCCCCCCGCGTCCTTGATCGCCGTCCCGTACTCGGTCACGCGCCCCCCGACCGGCAGCGCCACGCCGATCCTGTCCCCCAAGGTGATGCCGTCGTTGGCGTAGATGGCTTCCCCGTCGCTCTCCGTCGCCGTCGCCTCCACGCGGCTTTCCCCGGCGAACGCCATCGCCCCGTAGGCATAGATGCCATCAAGTACCCCCGTCGCGGTGACGGTGGCGTTGGTGAGGACGATGTTTCTGCCGCTGGAGACCCCGTTCACGCCGGAAGCGGCGACCGTGGTGCCTTCGATGCGGAGGTTGCCTTTGGCGGAAATCCCTTCGGCATTCCGCCCGGCTTCTGCCGTGAGCGACCCCGCGCCGCCGAGGGAGAGGTTCCCATTCGCGAGGATTCCGTATCCGTGTTCCCTCGCGTTCGCCACCTGGTTCGACCCGTCAAGGGAAATCGTCAAATCGAATCCGTCCCCCGCGTAGATGCCCGCCGAGGACAAATTGTTATACGCCACCGCGTTCGTCACCACCGCGTTCGACAGCGCCAGCGTCCCGCCCGCCGCCGTCCCCTCGAACCGCGCCGACCCGTCCCCCAGAATGTCCTCCGCGTTCGTGCTGCACACCTGCACGCCCCCCACCCACAAATCGTACGCCACCGACGACTCGAGCAGCACGTATTGGACAGGATCCCCTTTCGCGTCGAGGAAGTACTGCCTATACAACACCTCCAGCCCCCCCCCGTCCGGCTCGACGAGGCGCAGCCCTTCCCCCACCGTGATGCCGCGTTCGGCGCAGACGGCATACCCGTTGCTCCCCGTCGCCTCCACGCGGCTTTCCCCGGCGAACATGGCCGCTCCGTTGGCCAAGATGCCGTTCCATACCCCCGTCGCGCTGACGGTGGCGTTGGTGAGAACGATGTTTCCGTAGCTGTAGAGTCCGTTGGCGCCGGAAGCGGCGACCGTGGTGCCCTCGATGCGGAGGGTGCGCTCGGCGCAAATCCCGTTGCCCCTGCTTTCGACCGTGAGCGACCCCGCGCCGCCGAGGGAGAGATTCCCCGCCGCATGGATGCTCTCTCCTAATGCCTTAACGTTCGCCACCCGGTTCGACCCGTCAAGAGAAATCGTCAGCTCGAACCCGTCCCCCGCGTAGATGCCCGCCGTGTAATCGCTCGTGTACTCCACCGCGTTCGTGATGACCGCGCCCGACAGCGCCAGCGTCCCCCAGGTCATCGTCCCCGCATACCGCGCCGCCCCGTCCCCGAGGATGTTCCCCGAGTTCACGTCCGTCACCTGCACCCCGTCCACCCAGAGCGGATACGCCACCGTCGGCCCGAGCACCCGCAGATACGGCCCCTCCGCCCCCATCGCCCACACGTTCGTGAAATCCCACCGCTTGAAACTGTTGGTCTGCGTGTACGCCGTGGCCGTTAGCGCCTTGCACTCCTCGACCGTCCCGCGGTCATACCCAATCGCCGCCGCCCCCACACCGTCGAGGCAATAACTGTTCGCCAACGTGCCATTGTTGAGCCCCACGACCCCGCCGACATACGTATCCTTCCCTCCCGACACCGTCCCGGTGCTGTGGCAGTTTGTCACCGTGCCCTTGTTGAACGCCGCGACCCCGCCGACATACCCATACTCCCCGCTCGACACCGCCCCGGTGTTGTAGCAGTTCGCCACCGTACCGCCGTAGTTGTTCCCCACGACCCCGCCCGAATGACCGACCCTTCCCCTCTGCACGCTCCCGGAGACGCAACAGTTCGACACCATGCCGTAGTTCCACGCCGCAATCCCGCCCGCATCCTCCCCGTGGAACGCCACCCCCGCCAACCGCACGTTCCGCACCACCCCGCCCGAATCGACCGCCCCGAACAGCCCTGCGTACTCGGCCGTCCCCGCGTTGGCCAGAGCGGAAATCACGTGCCCCGCCCCGTCGAACGTGCCGGCGTAGCCGTTCGTCCCGATGGGCACCCAATCCGCCTCCGTGGCCGCGATGTCCGCCGCGAGCACCCCCCACGCGTCCCGTTGCCCCCCGTTCACCGCCCCCGCGAACGCCACCAGCGTCCCGTAGTCGTAAATCACGTACGGATCCTCCTCCGTCCCGCTCCCCGGCAGCCCCATCCGCAACACCGGCCCCCTCGGCCCCATCACCCACACGTTGTCGAAATCCCACCCGCTGAAACTCTCCTCTTTCGTGTACGCCTCCGCCGAAAGCTTACCGCACCCCTCGACCGTCCCTTCGTAGTTGTACCCAATCGCCGCCCCCACGTTGTCGGGACAATAGCTGTTCGCCACCGTGCCGTAGTAGACCACCCCCGCGACCCCACCGACGTCCGCGACTCCGTCGCTCGCCACCGTCCCGGTGCTGTGGCAGTTCGCCACCGTGCCGCCGTTGTTCCCCACGACCCCGCCGACCTTCCCGGACTCTCCGCACGATACCTCCCCGGTGTTGTAGCAGTTCGCCACCGTGCCGCTGTTGCTCCCCACGACCCCGCCCGCATATCCCTCCTCCACCCCCCGTACGCTCCCGGAGACGCAGCAGTTCGATACCGTGCCGCTGTTGACCCCCGCGACCCCGCCCGCATAGCCGTTCCCGTTGAACGACACCTCCGCCAGCCGTACGTTCCGCACCACCCCGCTCTGACCGATTTCCGCGAACAACCCCGCGTGTGAGCGCGTCCTCGCGTCCGCCAGCCCGGAAATCACATGCCCCGCCCCGTCGAACGTGCCTTGGTAATAGTAGTTCGCCCCGATGGGCGTCCAATTCGTCTCCGTGGTCGTGATGTCGTCCGTGACGACCGCCCACGCACCGATGTTTCGTTCAATCGTCGGATGCCCGCCGTTGACCACCTGCGCGAACTCCTTGAGGTCCGCGTAGGACCCGATGAGGTAGGGGTTGCCGGCGACGCCGCCGCCCGTCAGCGCCGCCTGGGCGCACGTCCCCCCTCCCGCGACAGCCAAAACCACCGCGATTGCCTGCAAAACCTTGCCGATTCGTTTCATGTTTCGTCTCCTTTCCGGAAAACTTCCCCCTCTTTTACCACATCCCCTCCCCCCATTTCCATTCTTTCCCCCTTGGGAGGGCCGCGATTGTCGCGGCCGTTGCCCCACACAAACGTTTGATGCCCCACCGGGAGGGACCCGCTTGTCGGGTCCGCCGCCGCCCGCCCATCCCTTCCTCGGACACCCTCCCTCCCGCGTCAGCGGGTCCTCCCCCCGCCCGGCGTCACCCCACCCTCGCGGCCGCGACAAGCGCGGCCCTCCCACCCCGCGCCACCGTTTGATGGCCCACCGGGAGGGACCCGCTTGTCGGGTCCGCCGCACGCCCCCCACCCCGCCGCCCGCGGAACTCAGGCTTCGCGGAAGCGGCGGATGAGTTCGTTCGTCGAGCTGTCGTGCGCCAGCGGCAGGGAGGAATCGCGGAGTTCCGGCAGGATTTTGCCCGCGAGTTCCTTGCCGAGCTGGACGCCCCACTGGTCGAAGGAGAGGATGTCCCAGAGGATGCCCTGCGTGAAAATCTTGTGCTCGTAGAGCGCGACCAGCGAGCCGAACGTTTCGGGCGTCAGCTGGTCGGCCAGGATCGTGTTCGTCGGGCGGGAGCCCGGGAAAACGCGGTGCGGCACGAGCTTTTCGGGAACGCCGAGGGCGCGGACTTCGTCCGCCGTGCGCCCGAAGGCCAGCGCTTCGGTCTGGGCGAAGAAGTTGCTCATCAGGAGCTTGTGGTGTTCGCCGAGGGGGTTGTGGGACTTCTTGAAGCCGATGAAGTCGCACGGCACCAGCCGCGTCCCCTGGTGGAGGAGCTGGTAGAAGGCGTGCTGGCCGTTCGTGCCGGGTTCGCCCCAGACGATGGGCCCGGTCTGGACGGCGACGGGCTTGCCGTTGCGCATCACGCGCTTGCCGTTGCTCTCCATGTCCGCCTGCTGGAAATAGGCGGCGAACCGGGAGAGATACTGGTCGTAGGGCAGGAGCGCGGTGGTCTGCGCGCCGTGGAAGTCGTTGTACCAGATGCCCAGCAGGGCGAGGATCACGGGCATGTTCCGGTTCCACGGGGCTTCGCGGAAGTGGCGGTCCATCGCGTGGTAGCCGTCGAGCATCCGGAAGAAGTTTTCCGGCCCGATCGAAATCATCAGGGAAAGGCCGATTGCCGAAGGCAGGGAATAGCGGCCGCCCACCCAGTCCCAGAAGCCGAACATGTTTTCTTCCGCGATGCCGAACGCGCGCACCTTGTCCGCCGCGGTCGAAACCGCCACGAAATGCCGCGCCACCGCGTCTTCGCCCAGCGCGCCGGCCAGCCATTCCCGCGCCGTGTGCGCGTTGGCCATCGTTTCCTGCGTCGTGAACGTCTTCGACGCCACGATGAAAAGGGTTTCCGCCGGATCGGAATCGCGCAGGGCTTCCGCCATGTGGGTTCCGTCGACGTTCGAAACGAACCGGAAGCGGAGGTTGCGGTCCGAATAGGGCTTGAGGGCTTCGCAGGCCATCGCCGGACCAAGGTCGGACCCGCCGATGCCGATGTTCACGACGTTGCGGATGCGCTTCCCGGCCGAGCCGCCCCATTCGCCCGCCCGCACGGCCCGCGCGAACGCCGCCATTTTTTCGAGCACCGCGTTCACGTCCGGCATCACGTCCTTCCCGTCCACGAATACCGGCTCGTTGGAGCGGTTGCGGAGCGCCGTGTGCAACACGGCGCGGTTTTCCGTCAGGTTGATCTTCTTGCCGCTGAACATCGCTTCCCGCGCGTCCGCCAGCCCGCAGGCTTCCGGCAGCGCTTCCAGCAGGCGCATCGTCTCGTCCGTCACGAGGTTCTTGGAATAATCCAGGTACAACCCGCACGCTTCCAGGGCGAAGCGCTTGCCGCGTTCCGGGTCCTGCGCGAAGAGCTCGCGCATCGTGGTGCCTTTCGTCTGTTTCGCGTGCTGCTGCAGGGCGCGCCACTCGGGCGTGCGGTCGATGCGGGGACGGCGTTTCATGGTTCGGATTCTCCTTGGGTTTCGGTCGTTTCAGCCGGGGCGGCATCCGGCTCCGGTGCCGGTCCGGATTTCGTTTCCGCCGCCTTGAGGCTCTGCAAAAAGGTGAACAGGACGTGGAGGATGCACGCCGCCGTGATGGCGGCGTCCGCCACGTTGAACGCGGGGAAATGCCACGTTCCGTGGTAGAAATCGAGGAAGTCGGTCACGTAGCCCAGGCGCACCCGGTCCAGCAGGTTCCCGACGATGCCTCCCAGAAGCAGCCCCGCCACCACCGACCCGCCCCATCCCGGCGTGAAGATGCGCCTCCGGAAAACCATCAGCGCCGCCAGCGCAATCAGCGCCACGCCCGCCAGCGCCAGGCTGTTGCCGCTGAACATCCCCCACGCCGCGCCCGTGTTCTGCACGTGCGTCAGGTCGAAGAAGCCCGGCAGCACCGCGTGCGCCTCGTGGAGCGGATACGCCCCGCGTATCCACTCCTTCGTCAGCTGGTCGCCCAACACGACCGCGATGCCCAGCAGCAGGAGAATCATCGTCCGCCGCCGCCGAGATCAGGCTTCGGGGGCGTCCTCGCCCGAGGCGTCCGTCCCCTGCTGCGAAATCGTCCGCCCGAACGGCCGGTATATCGTCCGCCCGCGTTCTTCCGCCGACTGGCAGGCCAGGCATTTCCGCGCGAACGGCAACGCCCGCAGGCGGTGCGGGTTGATGGCGTTCCCGCACTGCTCGCAGATGCCGAAGGTGCCTTCGTCGATGCGGCGGATTGCGTCGTTGATGTCGTAGATGCTGTCCTGCTGGCCGCTGACGAGGTTCAGGGCGAGCTCGCGGTCGAAGTTGTCCGTCCCGTGGTCCGCCATGTGGGTCGAATAGGACCCCAGCGCCACGTTCGAGTCCCCCGCCCCCTGGCGCAGGTTGTCGCCCGCCAGCGATTTCAGGTTCCCCATCACCACCGCGCGGTATTCCTCCAGTTGCACGCGGAACACCGACAATTCCTTCTGCGTGAAGGGTTTCGTCGCCGGCTTGAGCGATTTCGGGCGGTCGGGCGAATCGCCCGGAAGCGGCGGCGGCAGCACGTTCACCACCGGCGGATACATGTCCGCCTGCGCGCTGGCCCGCTTCAGGTCGGCCTTCGAAAACTTTTTCGCCATTTTCGGCGGCGGCAGCGGACTTTTCGGCGCGGGTTTCGCCGGGGCTTGCGCCTCCGGGGCGGGCGCGGGCTTCGCCGGAGCCGGCTTCTTGGCCGGAGCCGGGGCTTTCTTCGCCGCCGGGGCCGGTTTCGCGGACGCTTTCTTCGCCGCCGGTTTCGCGGGCGCGACGGGCTTCTTCGCGACGGGTTTCGCCGGCGCTTTCTTCGCGGCGGGCGCCGCCTTTTTCGGCGCGGGCTTCGCAACGGCCTTCTTCGCCGGTGCCGCCTTCGCGGGAGCCTTCGGAGCCGCTTTCTTCGGCGCGGGTTTCGCGGGCGCCGGCTTCTTCGCCGGGGCGGAAGCCTTCTTCGCGGGCGCTTTCGCCGTTTTTGCCTTCGGGGAAACCGTTTTCGTCTGTTTTTTCGTCGCCATGGAAGACCTCCGGGAATGGATGCGGATGGGGTTTTTCCCGGGAAGCGGCACGCGCCGTCGTTCCCGGACCCCGCGCTTGTATCCCACTCCCCCGCGAAAGTCAACGCCGCGCGCCCGGAAAACGCGAAACCCGCGCCGGATTCTTCCGGCACGGGGAAATGGTTGTCCGACAAGGATTTGAACCTTGACTAACAGATCCAGAGTCTGCTGTGCTACCGTTACACCATCGGACAGGCGGTCGATTGATTTTCGGCCAGCTTGCTTTTTTTTTTGCGCTCTGTCAAGCGTTCCATTATCCTCCTGCCCGTTTTACCCATGAGCGCTTTCAAAAAAGACAATGTCGCCCTCATGTGCGACGTCGCCGAACTCGCAGGCCTTTTCGACTACCGCCAGGGCCTCGACGAGTTCCTTGCCCGCGTCATTTCCACCGTCGCGTGGCACATGCGCGCCGCCGTCTGTTCCATCTACCTCTACGACGAATCCGCCCGCGAACTCGTCCTCAGCGCCAACCAGGGACTCAACCCCGATTTCGTCAAACGCCTCCGCCTCCGCACCGGCGAAGGCCTCGTCGGCAAGGTCCTCCGCACCCTCCGCCCCGTCTGCGAAGGCCACGCCGCCTCCAACCCCGACTACAAGTTCGTCCCCGGCCTCGAAGAAGAACGCTTCGTATCCTTCCTCGCCGTCCCCCTCCTGCGAAAGAACAAGCCCGTCGGCGTCATGGCCGTCCAGGACCCCGAACCCGACTACTTCACCCCCAACGACGTCCAGGCCCTCCAGGTCATCTCCTCCCAGCTCGGCGGCCTCATCGGCAACGCCCGCATCCTCCTCGCCCTCCGCGGCGCGCAGAAGCAGGACGCCTCCGGCGCCCCGCCCCCCGAACTCCCCCCCGTCCCGCCGCCCGAAGCCGCGGACCCCGCCTCCCCCGAGGACGAAGCCGCCCTCCTCGCCGGCACCCACCTCCTCCACGCCCGCCCCGGCGGCTCCGGCGTCGTCCACGGCCTCTCCACCCGCATCGGCCACTACCTCAACCTCGACGGCGACGAAGCCGGCCGCCACAACGGCCTCACCGAAGCCGACTTCGACCGCGCCCTCGCCGAAACCGAACGCCAGCTCCTCCAGCTCCAGAAACGCCTCGAAGACCGCCTCCTCAGCGCCGCCTCCCTCATCTTCGACGCCCACGTCCTCATGCTCAAGGACGAAGCCTTCTCCGGCCAGATCCGCTCCCGCATCCGCCAGGGCCTCAACCCCTGGGCCGCCACCCTCGAAACCGTCCGCACCTACGCCCGCGTCTTCTCCTCTTCCCCCGACCCCTCCTTCCGCGAAAAAACCCTCGACGTCGAAGACCTCGGCCGCCGCCTCCTCCACAACCTCCAGCCCGAAAACGACGTCACCGGCGGCATGGACTACGCCGGCCGCATCATCGTCGCCGAGGAACTCCTCCCCTCCGACCTCCTCAAGCTCGCCACCGAAGGCGCCTCCGGCCTCGTCCTCCTCGGCGGCGGGCAGGCCTCCCACGTCGCCATCCTCGCCCGCGCCCTCCGCATCCCCATCGTCTTCGCCTCCGACCGCCGCCTCCTCCGCCTCCCCGAACGCACCCCCCTCCTCCTCGACGCCCGCAGCGGCGAAATCATCCTCCGCCCCGACGAACCCACCGTCGCCCGCGCCCTCCGCCTCAACGCCGAACTCGGCGGCCTCCCCGCCCCCGGCGCCGACGCCCCCGCCCCCGCCAACCTCACCGCCGACGGCACCCGCATCCGCCTCGACGCCAACCTCAACCTCGTCGGCGAAATCGAATACGCCCGCCACGCCCACGCCGACGGCATCGGCCTCTACCGCACCGAATTCCCCTTCATCATCGGCAACACCTTCCCCTCCGAGGAAGAACAGTACGCCGACTGCCGCCACGTCCTCGAACGCATGACCGACCGCCCCGTCACCTTCCGCACCCTCGACATCGGCGGCGACAAGGCCCTCTCCTACTACCCCATCCAGCACGAAAACAACCCCTTCCTCGGCCTCCGCGCCCTCCGTTTCTCGCTCCGCAACCCCAAGATCTTCCGCAGCCAGCTCCGCGCCCTCCTCCGCGCCGCCGCCACCACCGAACCCGGCCGCCTCCGCGTCATGTTCCCCCTCGTCGCCTCCCTCGACGAATTCCTCGCCGCCCGCGCCATCGCCCTTTCCTGCGCCGAAGACCTCCGCCGCGAAGGCATCCCCTGCCGCCTGCCCCCCTTCGGCGTCATGATCGAACTCCCCTCCGCCGTCATCCTCGCCCCCGAACTCGCCGCCGCCGCCGACTTCCTCTCCATCGGCTCCAACGACCTCGTCCAGTACATCCTCGCCGTCGACCGCACCAACCAGGCCATGGCCCGCTGGTACACCCCCCGCCACCCCGCCGTCCTCCGCGCCATCGCCTACATCGTCGCCTGCGCCGACCAGGCCGGAAAACCCGTCTCCCTCTGTGGCGACATCGCCTCCGACCCGCAACTCCTCCCGTTCCTCCTCGGCATCGGCCTGCGCGAACTGAGCATGGACCCCCAGTTCCTCCCGGACGTCCAGCGCCTCGTCTCCGCCATCGACCTCAACGACGTATCCAAACGCGCCCGCGACATGCTCCTCCTCGGCCGCGCCGCCGACGTCGAAGCCGCCCTCCCCCCTCTACCTCCATCCCCCTGACTCCCCCGGTGCTTGGCTCAGTCAGTGGAATTGGGTGTCAACTGAAATACGGTCGGCTCCAGTGCAAAGATGCGCCGGAACCGGAAGTATTTTCGCTGGCACACAGCCCGGCTTTGACTTCCGCCAAAACAATGTGCTGGCGACACTTTTTCGGGGCTATCCATAAAACCGCGAAGCGGCGGAAAGAATACAGACGAGGGTGAAGCAAAGCAGAACCCCCGGTCCCTGAATACAAAGTGTTCAAGCCCCGAAGGAGCGGCAGAGCCACTTGAATCATCCGGCATTCTTCACCGAGGGCGGCGCTTCGTCCGCGTTCGCCGCCACAGCCATGGCGACATGGGGTTCTGAAGCCGCCGGTCGGCTTACTCTCCGTCGTCCGCACGCTTGTAGGGACTCATGTAGGCGACCACTTTCGTATCGGGCGAGAGAAGCGGAATCCCCTTCTTTTCTAGCGTTTCGACGCCGTTGGGTTCCAAGATGCGGCTGTCCCAGCCGAGCCCGTTGCCGCTCGATTGCGCGTTGGCATTGAACTGCTCGTCCGTGGCCACGGTGGAGAATTCCTCGTCCGAATGCCAATTGATCGTGTAAACCCACGTGAAATTCAATGTCCTGTTGCCGATGAACCCCACGCCCTCCACTTCCATCGAAAGGTCCATGGTCAGGATACCGTTTTCGTAGGACCAAGTCCCCTCGCTGAGATACTGCATTTCCTGCGTCTGGCGGTATCCGAATCCGCCGCCCATCTTGTTTTCGACAATCGTCTGGGTTTCGGTATGCCGGCAAGTCCCGTCTTCGTTCAGTTCCAGCAGGTCGTCGAGCTTGACGACCATGATCCGCCGCCCTTCGACGAATTGGTCCTGCACGCCGGTGGCCGTCCATTTCCCGACCATCGATTCACGGGGATAGGCCTCGACGGTTTCGCGGACCGGCGGATTCTCGAAAGAGCAGGTCGTGGGAGCCCCGGACAGCATCATGGACGTGCAGCCGGACGCCAAAACGGCAGCCAGTAAAAGTGTTGCGACGAGGATGGTGGATTTTCTGTTCATGTTCGGGATTTCCTTGGAGTTTGGCTTTTCAACAGACACTTTACTATTCCAACACGGTAAAATCGATTCGATATTCGTCCACCGCCAGCTTTTGGAATCCGGTGACGGAAACGCGCGCGGGCGGAATGCCGCCGTCCCCTGCCGGCGTTGCGTCCAACGCCATCCCCTTTTGCGAGGCGACGAGGGGCAGGTAGGAATCGCGCACCCAGGAAATGGCGGCTTGGGCGTTCTCGCAGGCGGACGTGTCGAAATGCACCGTCCCCCGCCGGCTTGCCGGCTCGTAGGATTGCGCCAGCACAAGCGGGCGGTTGGGAAATGCGCCCATGCGCGTTTCGGCGGTTTCGCGCTCCGGCACGATCTGGACGAGCCGGAACGAACGGTTTCCGCCCGTCTCCTTGTCGCGGAGCAACGCCAACGGGTTCCGGCGCAGGGCCATGCGCTCCTCCGGGGAAAGTCCGGCGAGGGCGGCGGCGATGGCGCAGCAGAGTGCGGTTTGTTTCCGCGCCTCCGTGGCGTCCGGCGTGGCGGGGCCCGCGCCGGGCCCCGGCGAAAGCCCCATTTCGCCGTGGATCCACCCGGAAGATTCGGGAAAAAACGGCGCGCAAAGCGAACTGACCACCCAAAAACCGGTTTCGGCGGAATACGCCACGCTTTCGCCGTAGTTGTCGTAACCGGTCATGATGGAAACGTCGTAATGCGAGGAGTACGTTCCGAGGAAACCCGGCACCAGGCAAAACGTGCAAGCGGAAACGAGCTCGTTCAGATACCGGGGCGGGGAAAAGGTCGCGTGGGCGGCCATGTCGGAACGGTCGAGCCGGGAAAGGTTCCGGTTGAAGCGGCACGCGCCGTCGAAGAGGGCGTTCCCGTAGGGACTGGCCGCCGCCCCGCCCCGGATGTTCTGCATGGCGATGATGGGCACGGCATCGGGCGTGTCGGAGAAAACCCCGGGGAACAACCGGCTCAGTTCCGGCATCAGCTGGTGTCCCGGCACGATCTCGCGGCAGGGATAGTTCTTGCGGGAGGTCATGTTGCAAGCGAACTCGACGAAAGAAAACCGGCGGACTTCCACCACGACATAGGGACCGTCGCCGATGTCCCGGACAAGCTTCCGCGCGCTTTCGGGCGCGATGTCGAAACGGGGACGGCAGATGGTCTGGCAACCGCAAAGGAAGAACGCGGCAGAAATGGCGGAAAGAATGGCGGAAACGCTGGCGGACCGGGCTTTCATCTGCTACTCCACCACCACGAACGAAAGCGTGAAGCGCTGGTTTTCATCCAAAGTCTCGCCGGAAATGCAGATGAGCGACACGTCGCGGCCGAGAGCTTCCCGGCAGAGGCGCGGAATGGCGGAATTCACCAGCCACCGTTGCGCGGACACGTATTCGCATCCGGAAAAATCGGCACGGATTTCGCCGCGCCGCGTCGCCGCGTCGAAGGAGCGTTCGAGGATTTCCGGCGGGGCCTCTCCCCCCTGCAGATTGGGAAAGACATGGATGATCTTCCGGGCCACGCCGCTTTTCTGGACGCCGAATCCCCAGGGAAATTTCTTCTGGAAGCGCTGGAGGGCCACGGGATTCCGGCGCAGGGAGGCGCGTTGCTCCGGAGGCAGGCGTTCCAGAACGAGGAAAAGGGCGTCGGCGATGCCGTTTGCGAGACCTTCGAACTCCTCCGCGACAAGGTCGCCGCGCGGCTTGTGCCAGCCGTCCTCCGGCCGCTGGAAGAGTTTGGCCACCGGCGCGGAAAGAAGTCCGTGCATCTGGTGGTTGGCCTCGACCTCCACCGTTTCGATGGCCTCCTCCCGGGCCGAAACCAGAACGGCCACGTCCAGTTGCGCGCGGTCCGTCTGCCAGTAGGAACCGACCAGCCCGCACGTGAGGACCATGGGCACGAGTCCCAGGAAGAAGGGGGTAATGGAATCCGTGCTTTGGGTTCCCCCTTGCTCGATGCGGATCATGATGGGAACGGCATCCGGAGTCTGCGCGAAAAGCCCGGGATACCGTTCGTGCAGGAGGCGGTTGAAGAATACCGGATCGAAGTTCTGCATCCCTTCGGACGAAACGACGAAATACGGGCCGCCGAAATCGTTTCCGCCGTTCCCCTGCCACCCCAGCGAATTGCCGACGCGGGTGGACGTGCAGCCGGCCGAAACGGCGGCGGCGAAAACGGCGGCGGCGCAAACGGCGAGGAAGCTATTGCAAGGCTTCGAATTCGATGGAGAAAATTTCGCTCCCATGCCCTCTTTCCTCTTTGAGCGTCCGGTACAGCGCATGCGCGGGCGGCGGCGTTTCCAAGTCCAGGACGACGTTCTTCGTTTCGCAGATGGCGGGGATGAGCCGCCCCGTCAGATAGCGGTAGGCCTCTTCGGGATCGCATCCGGCGACGTTGGCGCGGACGAATCCCCTGCGCGTGTGGATGTCGTAGCGCTGTTCCAGAATCTCCGGGATGCTCCGCGTCGGCAAGCGGCCATCCGCCTTGAATTCGTGCTCCGATTCGGCCCAGACGACGGTTGCACCGTCCCCGCTGCTCCCGTCCCCGATGGCCGTCCGGGTCCGGCTCCCTTCGGAAAGGCGCTTTTGGTCCGCGATCTGTTCCTTCGTGAAAAGGGCCTTGTTGCGGAGGTCGGCGATCTGTCCCGGCAAAAGCCCGCTGGCGGCGCGGGCCACCGCAACGGCCGCCAAGTCCGTGGCAATCCGTTGTTGCAGGTCCGCATTCGCGTATGCGATGGAACCGAAATGCGCGTCTTGCGGCCAATCCGAACCGTAGGGCGGGATGGCCTGGAGGATGGGATAGGCCACGGGTAACAGCAACGGCTGGCAACAGATGGCCATGTTGCATTGGCCGGATGCCTTGGCCTCGTCGGACCAGACGGCATCCCCGACGAGTATGCGGGCGGTCACGCTCCCCTTGTTTTCCGAACGGATGACGCCGAGAAACAGCATCAGCGACACTTCAGCCGCCAAATCCCCGGGCATCCCGCCGCAATTGCCGTAGAAGGGAAGTTCTCCGCCGAGTTCCACCGTGATCGGGATTGCCTGTCCATCCGTCCCTGAAGAACCCTCCGCGAACAGCTCCGGCCAGTAGGTGGAAAGTGCGTGGTTGAGGGCGTCCGGCGTGATGGACGATTTGCCGACCGCGCCGCCCGCGATGCGGCCGCGGACCTTTTCGACGGAAAAACGCGCTGTTTCGGGAAAAGCGTCGGCATCTCCGCCTTCGGCCGCCGGAAAAGCCGGCGCCGGCAGCGACACCTTCGCGGGAAAGTCGGGCGAACGGAACCGGTAGACGCTGCAACCCGCCGCCGACAACGCAAAGACGGACAAAACGATGGAAAGGGGGCACCGCATGGTCTAGAGAGGAAGGGAATAAACGGATGTTCCCGCCGTTTCCAGCAGGATTTTCGTCGATTCCGCCGGTTCGTCCGCAGGGAACTCGAAGCGGATTTCCAGTTCCGTTCCCCCGGTTGCCCCTGCGGGAAGTTCGAACCAAGCCTGCCCCCGCCCCCGGGGGACGTCGGCCGTCCCGCTCCACTCCAGCGAGGGGATGGCCAGATGCACCCGGAACGGTCCGACCGCAACCTTGCGGTCGGTGCTCACTTCGCACCCCTCGATGGATTCGCGCCGGGTGGTTTCAAGCGGGAGCACGCGCACCTTGGCGCGCTTGTGGAACCCCAAAAGCGCGGAATGCGTGAATTGGCTGGCAAAAGCGCTTTGCGAACCGGGGCTGTTGAGATAGGTCCTGACACCCAGCGGGGCGAACTCCGGCGACGAGATGATTTCCAGCTCCTTCCCCTTGTCTCCGGTTTCGTCGATGTAAAAGCAGAGGAACGCGCCGGCGCTGACCGTGGTTCCCGGAAGAACCCAGTGGTGCGTCGCGCATGCCCAATCGCCGGCGAGTGGTTCCACGAGCAAGGCATACGGCACCATCAGGAACATCCCCCCGAGCATGCCGAACGTCCAGCCGAAACCAGCGGCCATGCGGTTTTCGTACATCTTGGCGGAAGCGTCGAAATCGCTTCCCGCCATGGAAACCAGCGAGCCGTCGTTCCCGTCGTCGCGCCTCAACCCGTCGAAGTCCAGGGTTTCCCGCCAGGCGGGACACAGCCCGAAATCGAGTTTCCGCTGCCGTTCGACGGTCAGGGTCTTGTAGACTTTCTCCATTTCCGTGCGGATTTCCACGTCGCCCTTCAGTCCGATGGCGATGCGCCCCTCCGCCATCTGCCGCCTGTCCACGGTCGGCTCGATGGACGTGCAGGTCTCGGAGAGCACGCGGACGGGCTGATTCCCGCTGTAGAATTCCTTGCTGAACCGTTCGGGATTTCCCACGTTCGCGGAAAAACACCCGCTGCCCAGGATGGAAAGGCCACATGCCAGCGATGCGGCCGCAAAAACGTTTCTTGCCGGTTTGTTCATGGTTTTCCTCGCAGTTCGGGCCTTTCTGCTTTCCGCCTCGTGCGGGACGGAAAAAACTTTTCCCAGCTCGCAGCGGATGCCGCCGCTCCGATGCGCGTGTCCACGCCGGGGTCCTCCTGCCTTTTCGACGTTCTCATTCCACCACCTCGAACGCCACTGTAGCACCCCGTTTCCTGGCGATTCCCCCAGACTGAGGCACGCCACGCCCGCCGGCGCGGCTTCCACACCTCCAGCGCAATGTTCTTTTCCTTCGCGATGGCTTTGATGTTGTCCATCGGACAAAAGAATCCGGCACGGCAGTGCCGTGCCGGAGTGACTGAGCCACATTCCTACTTGTTCAATTTGACGGGAGTTCCCGTCACGAAAACCGTATAGCTGTTCTCAAAAACAATCGGCGGAAAGACGAGGAATTTCAATTTCGTCTGGTTGTCTGTCGTGATGCCGACCAAAGCGTCCGCTCCCGGGCACTGGGCCAACGCCTTGTCGATGGCCTGCTTCATGCAGGATTCTTTCACAGAACCGCCTTGCTGGAAATCGACCGTGTAGCTTCCGGTGACGACTTTTCCGCCGTTGAGGACGGAGTACTGTCCCTGCTCGACGGGCTTGTTCGCCTGGATGATACCACCGGGCATGGCCCTGATTTCCGTTTTTATGCACCCCGAGCCCCCGGTCAGAACGGCGACCGCGAGGGCAAGTGCTGCGTATTTGTGGAGGTTTGTCATGTTTTGTCTTTCTGTTAATCCCGGCACACCATGCACCGGGAAAAATCTATTGCACGAGTTGGAACGGAATCGCGATTTTCGTTCCGCCCTCGGTGGTGCGGTACCCTTCGAAGCGGTATTGCGCGGGAGGAGACGCCTCCCCCGCCGTCTTGACGACGCCTTGGTCTGAAAGCACTGTTTCGACGAACCGGACGGCCCGCGCATAGGCGGCCTCGGGTGAAACGCCCAAAACCGCCAGATCCGCCGTGCAAACACCCCGCCGCGTCCGTGCGTCGTAAGCCAATTCGAATCCCTGGTACGGGAACACCCGGAACGAAACGGAAACTCGCGCAGGGTTGAAGCTTTCGCGTTCGCTGTCGAGAACGAGCCGGTAATTTTCCAAGTTCGGCAATCCGAGCTTCGCCATGGCAATCTGCTCCAGTTGGGAGCGGATCCAGAGACGGACGCGGGCCATGTCCCACGTCCCACAAAGGACTTCGGCCCTCCCCGAAAAACGGCCTTCGTCCACATCGGAAAATTCCGTTCCCGCAAAGGACGGCACCGTTCCCCCGCCCTTCCGGGCCGCGAGAAGCCGGTCTCGCAAATGCCGGCTGTCTGCGATGGCAGACATCGCCTGGTTGCCGATGTCCGCCACCGCCGCGTACAGGCAGACCGGCACCTCAGTTTCACTGGACCAAGGCGAAAACTGTTCGGAGGAGAAGATTCCGCAATCCACCCCGTCGATGGAACACGAAACGGAAACCAGCGCACGTGCCCCGTTTTCCTCTCTGGAAACGCCCAGTTGGCGGGGCATGAAGGAAAGCTTTATTTCCCCCACGCTGGTGTTCCCGCGGAAAATCGAAGACATGCCGTCCTGCAAGACACGCCCGAAAACCGAACGCAACGGGCAAAGCGCAGTTTTGAGTCGCACTTTCGCATCGGTATCGAAGGGATTGTACTCCGTCAAAGGGATTCCGATTTCGACTGGAATGCCGGACAGGTCGAATCCGACCCGGCAGTCGGAAAGTTCAAGCAAATCGGTTCTCTTCTCCATGCGGACGGGCAAGGTCCCGGCTTCCGAGAGAGGCACCTTTTCGTTGATGAACGGCACGGGAGCCATGCATCCCGCAAGCGACAACCATGCCACCACACAAATCCCATTCCAAGATTTCATCGGAAATTCACTCCTTCCCGGTTTCGGCGAAGCCGCTCCATATCCGCCCGCCGTTGCGCAAGCCTGAGATTTGGAGGGACGGTTCGCGGGAACGTCCACCCATCCGAAACCCTCCTGAAATCCGGGAAAGCACCTTCCGGAACAGGAACGCGGAAACAGATGGCGGCGGGCATGTTCATTCGACCGCCTTAAAATGGACTTCGAGGCGCGTCCCTTCGTCGATGGAACGAATCGACCCAATCCGGTATTTTGCGTTTTCGGGAGGGCGCTGGCCTGCGGTAAGCACGACGTTCTGGGAAACGACAAGTTCTTCGAGGTGCGACTTGGCCCATTCCTGTGCGTCAAGAATGTCTTTGCCGTCGAACCGCAAGCGCAGGATGCCTTCGCGCGTCGACGCCGAGTAGTCCAGTTCCGAAGGGTGGAGCCAAAAGGCCGCGACCCTGTAGGTAAGCCGGGCTCCGGTTTTTTGGTAATGGGTGGCCGATGCCCGGACATCGGCCGGATCCACGCCGGGATGGCGGGCGCAGTATTCCTGTTTTACCTTGGCGAACATTTCCCGGCGCATGGCGTCGTCGACGGACAAAGTGAACTCCGTCCCCTCCGGAATCCGGTATTCGAAAATCGTTTCGTCGCTGCCGCTGTTGTCGAAACTCATGGAGACGATTTCGAATTCTTTCCGACGTTTGCCTGCGGAAGCGTTCCCTTCGCGGGTCGGCGGACGGATTCTTTCCGCGATTTCGGTCCACCTGTAGTTTTCCCCCGAATATCCCAAGGCGCAGGTTCGGGACAGGCCGCCTTGGATCCCCCGGGTGCTTTCGAACACGGACGGATGTTCGGCCTTCGCGGAATTGCGCGAAAACCACTGTGCATTTGAGACCTGCACCTCTTCGGCTTTCTTGTACAGGTATCCGGCGATGGAGACATCCTGCTCGACCCCCAGTCCGGTTTCGAACGCATGCGCAAGTTCCGAGAGTGCCGCCGCGCGCGCCGCTTCGGAATTTTCCTGCACGAAATAGAAACCCGCCGACTCCGGATTGGCGCAATCGCAGAGTTCCTTCAGCCCTTGCTTCCGGGCCGCCGGATCCTTCGATGTTTTCAATGCCAGGCGCCCGGCATCGTAAAGCGCCATCTTGTCGCCGCGCGCGCTGGCGCTCCGGTATGCGGCAATGGCGCCACGGAAATCCCCCTGCCGTTCCAACACGCGTCCCGTGCGCCACTCGTCCTGCGGGCGGGTGGAGGAAGCGATGCCGGCGCAACCGGCGTGCAGGTAAACGCACGCCGCCATGCCGGCTTCGACCGCAAGGCGCACGAGAGCCCGCATGCCGAACACGGTGGATTCCGCGCCAAACGGGAAATGCTTCATGGGTCGTCGAATGGGAAACGGCTTCTTCGGGGACTGTTCCGCATTGGAGGCGGAACAGTCCCCGGCGGAGATGGAGGTTACTTGGTGAGTTTGACGGTCAGGGGGCCATTCTCCTCGACTTTCTCTATGCCCTTGAGATTGGCAGGGAATCCCTTGATTTCGCAGTCATAGACAGTGTAAAAAGGAGCGAATCCGCTCTTGTCCAGCTTGTAGCGCGCTGCAAGGATGACATCCGCATTGCTTTTCTGGCAAGCGTTGTAGAGAGCCGCGTTCTGGGCCTTGGTCTCCCCGCTCTCTCCCAAAAATGAAAGGAAACCGGGATCGCCTTTCTGGTTGAGGAGTTGCGGGGCTTCGTCGCCGAACGTCCAGAAAAAGACTTTCTTCACTTGTGCCTTGCCGGTCACGAGTTCGGGGCTGTGTTCGTAGATGATTTTGTATGCTTCGGGCTGCGGGACCGGAATGCCGGCATACTGGCCGCCGCCGGTGATTTTGGAGGAGGTGCATCCCGTCGCCATGGCGGCCACCGCCATGGCCGCGAGCGCCGCCATCATGTGTTTCTTCATGTGTTTTCCTGTTTTGTTGGTTTGTGTTGCCCGCCGCACCATGCGGCGGGAAAATGCCTGATGCGGAACGTTTTTCCGCTGTTCACTCTTTTTCGATGTCCGCGATGTCGCTCCAGATCTGCTTGCCGTTGTGCAAATCGATGAGCTGGAGGGACAGCTCGTACGAATGGCGTCCGCCGTCGGCGAATGCTCGGTAGCGGCCGCGCATCAGGTAATCGGCGGAGACGTGCTCGCCGAACTCCTGCAGACCGGCACAGTTGTTGAGTCCGATGTTGGCGTTTCGGGTTATCGATTCGGCCACGTCCTCCGACACGGACTCGGCCGATGCCGCATCGTCCGTGATGTCGAAAAGGCGCGTCTTCCGGAGCGCGATTTCCAGACGCCGCCGTGCCGATTCCAGTTTCTGCGCCACCCGTTCGGTGGTGTAGTTTTCGATGTTGCCGATCTGGAGAACCGGGCGGTCCCCCTTCTTCGACGCCAGCAATTCGTAGTGTTCCTGGAATCCATCGTCGTCCTGCATTTTCGCCACCAGGTCCGCGACGGCGGCCTTCATGTCGTAGAGCGTCTCGACTTCCGGCCGGGCGAAATTTTCGCTCGCCGGGTTCACGTAGCCGTGGTGGACACAGCCATGTAGAACTGTAGACGCAACAACAACCAACACATAGCATCTGAAAGGGGATTTCTTTTTCATTTTGCTCCTTGTTTTCGCCTTGAAAAATCTTATTGCGCGGGAATCGTGATGGTCTCCCTGTCGGGGATCGAGGAAATGGCGGAACGCCCTTGGCGCATCACGGGAGCCACGGCTGACTGGTATTCGGCGCCGCATCCTTCCTCAGCCGCCACTTCCGAACAGTATTGATACGTTCCTTCCAGCATGTCGGAGAGCTGGGACTTCAACACCGTGTTGTCGATGATTGCATAATCCTGTTCTGGCAAGTTCTGCATTGCCCCTCCAGAAGTGCCCGCAGTCGAAACTGTCTGGACCACAGGACCTGCCGTCGCACTTGTGGAACTCTGCACGGACTCTCCAGTGCGGGATGTCGGGTTTTCCGAAGTTTGCGAATCGAGTCCCAAAGCCTGCCGCTCTTCTTCCGACATAGTTTGTCTCTGGTAACGCTCGTTGACCCAGCATTGCTCGAACTGGGTATTGATAGTCACCGGGGCTTCCCGGACCTCCTTCCGAGTCAAACGTTGTCCGGTGTTGCCGTCGACCAAATAATAGAGATTTGGATTCTTTGAATCTCGTTCCCAAAGAATTCCGACATACATCATCTTCTTTGAATCTTCTTTTGACGAATCAGTCCATGGGGAAACATCCATTTTCTGGTGGTTCAAAGGATGCAACCATGGGTTTGGTTCAAAGTCATAAGTTCCCAAATTCCCATTCAAAACAATAGCCCCAGTTTTGGCATCGCATGAAATCTCGGGACCTAGACGCGATCGATAGACGTCGTTGATGTGTTGCCCCTCTCCCCCTTTTTGATGATACCCGTCCCCAACCCTGCTCTTGCTAAACGACTGTTCCCTTGTCGCTTCGTTGTTGTAATTCAACTCATCGCAACTCGCTGGAATTAGATTCAATGCGTTTCTTTCCACATCAGCGGCATACGAAACTTTGATAGGGCCACTTTTGCGATATGCATCTCTTGTGGCAACGGCATGCGAAGCATTGGCTTGTTGCCATTCGTCAATGGTGCGATTCAGTTCTTCCCAAGATCCTCGCCAAACTTGATTGTCAGACAGGCCTTGGTTGTATTTCGCCGTATCTGGATCCGACTTCCTTCCGAAAAACGTTTGAGCCGGAGTCCCTTCCGCAAAAGCGGCTCTGGAAAACAAGAGGAACACTCCACAAACTATCGTCTGGATGAAAAAATGGAATTTCATTTCAACATCTCCCCGATGTCCTTGATACCCTGGATGATGTCCTTGCTTGTGTCGACGCCTTCGCGGACGTCGTGGAGGACATCAACGGCGGAAGGCTCGGAGGAAGGGGAAGAGTAATTCCCGGAAACCGGGGGGGCAGACGAGGATTGGGTTGGGAGGCTGTAGCCCGGTGCCGGTTGTGCACTTGCGGCGGGGGTGTAAGCCGCTTGCACGGGGTTTTGCACAGGGGGTGATGGTTGGGCAACCGAAGCGGGCACGTTCGTTTCCAGCGGCGACTGGTTTTTCACGCCAGAAGGGGCGTCGGGCTGTTCGCCTTGCGATGCCGGAGCGTTTTCGTTTCCAGTGCCGCGGTTGACGGGATCAATGCCCAGCGATGCCCCGGCCTGGTCGAACAAATCGCGCGTGGAGGTGGAGACGCCGTCGCCTTCCTTGTCGGGATTGAGCCCGAAATCGGGCATTTCGCAGTCGCGCATGGAGAGAATCTGCGGCATGCCTTCGATGCGCGTGTAGGAGCTGGCGAGATACTTTCCATAACCGCGGGCGCGGATCATCCGCACCGCGTCGTCGGTCGCTCCGGATTTTTCGATGCGGTCCATCAGGGTGTCGAAGTAGCGGTCTTCCTTGCGGATGCGCCGTCCTTCGTCGTTTTCGCGCAAGACCACCATGAAGGTCGTTCCTTCCTGGAACTTGGCGCGGACTTCGAACGGCAGCGTGTAGGGATAGGAAATCTTGAGGTTGTGGAGGCCGTCGCTGACCTTCACGCGGAGCGGCGGCTGGCCGATGGTGCCCGCCGTCCCGCAGGAGATGCCGTCGATTTCCACGTTCGCGCCCGGGAAATTGCAGCCGAACGCCACCTCGATGGTCTTGAATGCCACGTCGCTCCACGCGACCCGGCTGCATTTGGCCAGGAACTCGGCGGCGGCTTTCGAGACCAAACGCCCCACGAGTTCGGAATACACGGAATCCGCATTCTGCGCCAATGCTTCCGGCGTCATCTTGCTGCTCGTTTCCGTCACGGTCACCGCCGCCACGTTCGCCCCTTTCGGAAGGCGCTTGGCCGAAAGCGTCAGCGTCATCCGCGCCGCCTGCACCCGCGCCGGGGCGCCAAAGCCCACCACGCTCGTCTCGCCCACCGCCGCCGTAACGAGCGCCTGTGCGTCCAGACTCTCCGCCAGCCGCGTTGCCGACGACACCGGCATGTTCTCCCCCCACGGACCGCGGTTCTGCTCGTCGCCGATGGCGTCGTTCGGATCGATGATGTTGAACAGGTCGCCGCTCAATGCCATCGACAGCCGGTCGCCCAGGTTCGACAGGGGCTTTTGGAATTCGTCCGAAGCGTGGTTCTGGACGATCAGCACGGCATCCACGGGCTCGGTGTCCCGCGGAAGAGGGCGTTTCAGCACCACCGTCTGCTCCTGGTGGAGCAGGAGAACGTCTTCGGATTCGGCCTCGACGGAAACGGCAAACAGGAAAAGGACGGACAGGGCGGCAAGCATTCGTTTCATGGGAACTCCTTCGGGCAATGCAGTTTCTCAGAGACCTTTCACGGGGCGGACGACCAAACGGAAATCGGTGGCCCCCGGCACGGGGCAGATGGCTTCGATCACGGCTTCTTCCCGCCCGTGCAACGGCAGGACCGTCCACAAGGTTTCGGCTCGCTTCAAGACCATGCCGTCGCGGTCCTTCCAGGTGAAGCGGTACTGGAAGCGGACATCCCGCTTCTGGGTGTTTTTCAGCGTCACCTGCGCTTTGAGGAAGCCGCTGTCCAGCATCGTGGTTTGATCCTGCACCAACTCCACGCGCGACGCGAACGCGCGGTCTTCCACCACCAGGCGCCCCTGTTCCGCCGCGATGCCCGCCGTGTTCGGCCCCAGGCATCCCGCGCAGAAGGCCAGCCCGCACGCAACCAGCAACCATGCAATCGATTTTTTCATCCCGCCACTCCTTTCAGAACGCCATGTTGATGACAGGGAAAAAGCTCAAAGTGGACCCCGCGTTGAGATTCGCCAGCCCGATTTGCACCCCCGCAAGCGCCCGCGCCGCGTTCACCAGCCCGATTTGCAAGCCAGACCCGTAGTCCACGGCGTTATACAGGCCGACCTGCACCCCCGCCAGTCCGCCCGCGCGGTTCAGCAAGCCCGCCTGGAGACCCGTGAACTCCTCGCCCGTCCAGTTGTAAATGCTCGCCGTCTGCACGCCGCAGAAGTTCCGCTCGCACAGGTTGGCGATTCCCGCCGCCTGGATGGCCGCCGGCGCTTGCCCGACGCGGTTCCACACGGCCGCGCCCTGGAGTCCCGTCAACTCCCCCGTCAATTCGTTGCCCAACCCGCCGATGTCGATGCCCCAGAGATCCCGGTGCCGTCCGGCGAAGAGATTGATCCGCAAGCCAGCAACCGACCAGTCTTCCGGCGGGAAGGACACCCCCGGCACGATGGAAACCGCAAACGGGAACGTCCCCACGCTCGCCGGAATCTCTTCGGCAACCTCCCGCGTCACCACGCGACCGTCCGTCGCGGCCGGCACCCCCTGCCCGTACACCCGCGTCCGCACTTCCGAAGCGGAGGCCGTCCCCGCCAGCAGCAACGCGCTTGCGATGGCAATCAGGAAGTGGGTGCGTTTCATGGTCGTTCCTCGTTGGTTGGCCTTCCGGAGTGGCGGGATTCTCCTTCCATGTCCTCCACCCGGATTCCCGGAAAAGGCCCTTGTGGAATGCATGTACGGATTGTCCGCCGGCTTCGCCGCTTCCGCGGCTCGGCAAGTTGCAAGCATCATGCCCGCCGCCCTGCGCGATTTCAAGCCCCATCTCAGCCCCGCGCTTGTCCCGTCCCCCGGCCTCCCGGCATCCCGCCCCCGCCTCCTTTCCGGTTGCCCCGGCGACCCGCCCCGCCTATGATGGCGCCATGAGCGACCTCTTCCAGGCCACCACCGTCGGCTTCCTCGTCGCGCTGGTCACCCATGCCGCGCTCTTCCTCTGCGTCTGCCTCCACCTTTTCCGCCACCGCCGCCGCCCCGACTCCACCCTCCTCTGGCTCTTCCTCACCGCCGCCGCCCCCCTCGCCGGCGCCATCCTCTACGCCATGTTCGGCGTCGACCGCGTTCCCCGCGAGCGCTGGCGCGCCGCCCGCGACCGCCGCGCCGCCATGTCCCTCGGCCCCGCCCCCGAAATCAATCCCGACATCTACTGGCGCCGCGTCCTCGCCCACCCCGCCCTCCCTCCCGACGAATGGACCCGCTCCCTCGACGCCCCCTTCGCCGCCATGACCCAGAACTTCCCCCTCCTCGCCGGGAACCGCATCGACCCTCTCGTCACCGGCGACGAAGCCTTCCCGCAGATGCTCGACGCCATCCGCTCCGCCCGCGACCACGTCCACCTCCAGACCTTCATCGTCGGCAACGACGCCGTCGGCCGCGCCTTCCTCGACGCCCTCGCCGAGCGCGCCCGCGCCGGCGTCCGCGTCCGCTTCCTCTACGACCGCTTCGGCTCCTCCCACGCCATCTTCCACCGCCTCTTCCGCCGCATCCGCGGCATTCCCGGCCTTTCCGCCGCCGGCTGGACGCAGGCCAACCTCTTCCGCCGCCAGCTCCACTTCAACCTCCGCAACCACCGCAAGACCCTCGTCGTCGACGGCCGCGTCGCCTTCACCGGCGGCATCAACCTCTCCGAAAGCGAAACCACCCGCCCCGGCCGCCCCGCCATCCAGGACTACCACTTCCGCCTCGAAGGCCCCGTCGTCCAGGAACTCCAGTACGCCTTCCTCCGCGACTGGCACGTCATGACCGAGGAAGACCCCGCCGCCCTCCTCCTCCCCCGCTACTTCCCCGAACCCGCCCGCCCCGGCACCGCCCTCGCCCGCGTCCTCCTCGCCGGCCCCTCCTCCGAACTCCGCGTCGCCGTCGACGTCTTCTTCAACGCCCTCTGCCAGGCCCGCCACGACGTCCTCCTCATCACCCCCTACTTCATCCCCTCCGAATCCCTCCTCCGCGCCCTCCGGCAGGCCGCCATGCGCGGCGTTTCCGTCCGCGTCATCCTCCCCGCCCGCTCCAACCACCCCTACACCACCTGGGCATCCCGCGCCCTCTACGAAGACCTCCTCGACGCCGGCGTCCGCATCCACGAACGCCGTCCCCCCTTCATCCACGCCAAGGCGATGATCGTCGACGACCGCCTCGCCGTCGTCGGCTCCGCCAACTGGGACATCCGCTCCCTCCACTCCAACTACGAAACCCTCCTGACCGTCTACGACCCCGCCTTCGTCACCACCCTGCACCTGATGATGAACGACGACCTCCGCCAATCCGACGAAGTCCTCCCCCCGGTTTTCAAATCCCGCCCCGTCCGCCA
>Ga0310786_10002401_pt1 | contig 28701 bp, 20 predicted proteins | sample AusTroGonzalo_MG_FD_203881 | JGI IMG/M metagenome (GOLD analysis project Ga0310786, IMG submission 203881) | Bovine rumen microbial communities from tropical cattle in Woodstock, Queensland, Australia - Gonzalo_03 (v2) (version 2) | ecosystem: Host-associated > Mammals > Digestive system >...
GTTTGGGTCTCGAAATCAGCAGTTCTTTGGTGGTCTCGTTGTACTTGAAATTGGCCGCCGGATGGTAAATGGAGTCCTCGTCGATAAGGATACGGATGCTGGCATCTTCCGCCAGCACGTTGCCAGGTTTGAACAGGAAGTTTCTCGCATATACTTTGACGATGGTTTTGCCGTCTTTTTTGACGTAGATTTGAGAAAGATCATTGTCTTGCGCATAACCCTGAATAGAGCTTCCTCGCAATTCAAAACCTCCAATATAATCTACATTCTGATAGATATTGTTGATAACAATATGTTCGTCGTTGCTGCGGAAACGGGGATAAGTGGCTTTTTCTTCTGTGGTGGAAAGTCCTGCCTTCTCTTCTAATATGCCCTTGATGGGTCTGCTGAAATAGTCGGGGTAGGAGAGAGTGGCGTCTTGGGCAGTGAACTTTGGGAAACGCACATCCACGGTATAGTTGGCGATTTTGGCATTGACATCTGCACCCAAACCGGCTCTGTCCCAATAAACCATGCCTTTTTTGCCTTTGAAAACCAAACTGGAGGGGTAATAGTCGCCTTGTGCGGACACGATGGTCAGACTGTCGTGTGCCGAGCAACCCACCAGATCTATATCTGCGAAGCGGATATACGGTTCCTTGTCAATGCCAATGGCCTCTGCCTCACCATATATTTTCCAGGTGGAATTGGTGCTGTTATAGATGATGTTCCGGGAAAAGTAATCAGTGTATATCTGCATCTTGTCCTTGAACAAGGTGGGTTCATCATTAATATGATATTGTATGATTTTGGACCAGGTGTCTAATTCCCCATTGAAAGGACTGCTCATAAAAGCGGCGTAAGCTTCCACGTATGACTGGAAGTGGGGGAAGGGACGCATACGTTTTTTCAGCATTTTGTTGGCCACATCGATGAAGACATCTTGAGCCTCGTCTTCCATCCAGGGACTGTTCCAGAACTCGGTGAAGCGTGCCAGCAGGGCGTCAGCTTCTTTCTTTCGCTCTTTAGGGACGGTTTCCATATATGCCTTCACCTCCTCGATGGTGTATGCAGGATTGTCGGTAAATGAGGTAAAGCGTTGAGCCTGTAATCCCCATACGCTCAATAATAAAATGCTGATTATAAATAGTATGCGCTTTTTCATTGTTATAATGTGCTAATTGAATTAGGGGTTAGTGATTAGTGATTAGGGGTCAGTGATTAAGGTGAGAAGGTGAGAGGGTGAGAGGGTGAGAAGATTATTGGATTTTGGATTTTGGATTATGAATTATGAATTATGAATTATGAATTCTGAATTCTGATCACTAACCCCTGACCCCTGACCCCTGACCCCTGGCCCCTGAAACCTAATCCCTTCTACCTTCTACCTCCCACCTCCTACCTTGATTCCCTTCATCGCGCACCACCTGTTCTTCGCTTTATGCGACTGGTACTCAATGCCAAACTCAGCTGCGCGGTTCTTGATGATTTCCAAGTCATTGTCTTCATAAAATCCGCTGAACAGGATGGTTCCGCCAGGCAGCAAGGCTTCTGCGTAGGCGGGCATATCGTTCACCAGAATATTACGGTTTATATTGGCGATGATGAATTCGAAATGGCGGTTTTTCAAGGCGGAAGCGTCGCCTAAAATCACTTCCATATCTTCGCAGTGGTTGCGGGCAATGTTCTCCAAATTGTTGTTATAAGCCCATTCGTCATTGTCGATGGCGGTCACGGGGCGAGCGCCACGTTTGTGGGCCAGAATAGCCAGCACGCCGGTGCCAGCACCCATATCCAGCACACTCTTGCCCTTCAGGTCTTCTTCCAGCAGGTATTCAATCATCTGTGAAGTGGTCTCGTGATGGGCTGTGCCAAACGACATTTTGGGTTCTATGAGTATTTCATATTCCACACCTTCCATGGCGGGATGGAAAGGAGCCCGGATGTAGCAGCGGTCGGCAATCAGCACGGGCGTGTAGTTAGATTCCCACACGGCATTCCAGTCCTGTTGTTCAATCTCTTGGGTCTTATATTTGATGTCCACATCCAAACCATGATTTTCAAGGATGTTTTTAATCTTGTCGGCATTGTACAGGTTGCTGGGGATGTAGCAGAGCAGGTCGTTTTCGCTGTCGCCATCCATGAAACTCTCGCAGCCGGCATCGGCTAAGAATGAGCTGAAAATCTCCTTCCACGGTTCAGCGGAGGAGAAATGGATTTGTATCTCGATGTAATTCATTATGTTTTAAATGATTAATTTTATAGCAATATTCAATAACGGCCATGTCTTTTGGGGACATGGCCGCAGGTGTTTTTCTTATTCAACGAACTTTCCCGAGGTGGTGAACCATAGCTCTTGTTCCACCTTGGTTTTCTTGTCGGCAATGATAACCTTGTAGAAGTTCTTTTTGTCAATAATCTTCTTTACCGCGTAATATTCCACTACTTTGTTGTTTTTGTAGTTTTGCTTGATGTAGCTGGCGATGCTGCTCAACAGGTTATCGGGGTTGCCTAAGGTCATGGTTTCGGTGATGGTGCCATAGCTGTTGATGATGCAGATTTCCTTTCCGCGGGTGCCGTAATAGCTGGCGCTGTAGCTTCCGTCACTGGTTTCTGCCCAGGTAACACCGGTTACATGCGGATATTTGGCCTTGAAGGCATTCAGCACATCTTTGGGAATATTGCTGTTGTCGTCCGACCTGTTCGACATGTTCATCTTCTCGTAATACTTCTCCAGTGACTCATCTTCGGCACTTTCTTTGGCTTGTCCGCCCAATTCGTAATTCGGGTCAACGGTACGCAGCAGTTTGCCGGTTTTGTCGAAATAGAAGGTGGTGACCAGTTTTTGTTTCCAGTTGTTCTTCTCATAGATTTCCACCATGGTCACGTCTTGTTTGTCGGCGCGGGTCTCCTTGATGGCATTCTTGAAGCGGTAGCCTTTGTAGTAGGTCTGCAGATGTTTGGCCATATTGCCGCTAACCGAAGCTTCGGGAAGCACGGTATAGGTCTTTTCCCATAAGCCTGACTTGGTGATAAACACTTCGTTGCGTTGTTCGCGGGCGATGAAGTTAGCCACATAGAAGGTATCTACCTTGAACCAGTGTAACTCTTCGGGGCGCTGCACCTTCTTGGTAAGAGCGGTTTTTACTGCGGCGGGTACACTGTTGGCGTCGATGGCTTTGTTACCTCTTTCATCATACACAGGCTTCTCTTCTTTCTCTTTTTTGGGCTTGCTGTTGCTGGCCGTGGCTGTTTTGTTGCTGGAGTTGGCTGCCGGAGTGGCGGGCTTACTGGCCGACTGGCTGCTGGCGGGCTTGCCTGTTGTAGAGGTGGTTTTGCCGGCGGCGCTGGCAGTACTGCTGGTGGCAGGCTTTCCGGTATTGGCAGCGGGTTTGCTTGAGCTTGAGTTCGACTGGGCTGGCTTGCCAGAAGTGGTAGAAGCCTTGTTGGCACTGCTTGAGGAATTGCCACTGCTGGTGGCGGGTTTTCCAGTGTTGGTGGCAGGTTTGCTTGCAGTAGAGCTTGATTGGGTCGTCTTGCTGTTATTGGAGGCAGTGGCTTTGCCGGCAGTTGCACTGCTGGCGCTTGCGGTGGCGGGTTTGGCGGCTGCCTTGGGATCTACTACCGTTTTGGCCTCTTTGTCGAAGTTGGCAGGATCTTTGCGTGATATCAATGTACCTACCTCGTTAAAAGTCAGGATGGTAGATTCATAACCGACACCTTCCGGTTTGGCTTCAATAAAATAATGAATGCGCACATTGGGCATTTCCTGCAATTGTGATACCGCAATGGAGTAGTTGGTGAAATTCTGCTTGACATAATCTGTGATGGCAGAAGGTAATTCGGTACGAGGCACGGGATATATGGTCTTTTGCCATTGCCCATCTTTTGAGATGTAGCATTTGCCGGGAGAATTGTCCTCTTTGAAGTTGGCGATATAAATGCCGTCGCTTAATTCCCAATAAACGATTTTAACGTTGGAGTATTCAAAATCCATCGTCTGTTTGACTTCCTCGGGAACAGCGTCGGGTTTCAACTTCTGGCCGTGAAGTGGGAAAATCGCTGCCAACAGGAATGCCATTATAGCAATGAGTGAAAGACGTATTGTTTTCATAAATGTTGAATTTATTCTGCTAATACTAATATATTATTGTGAAGCACTTCGGCGGTGCCTCCGTTAATCTCGAAAAATTGGGTATTGCCATCGCTCTGCTGTACCTTGACTTTCCCTTTTTTTAGGGCGGCCACCAGTGGGGCGTGGTTCTCCAGAATTTCAAACAAGCCGTCCAGCCCTGGCAACTGTACCAGGCTGACTTCTCCAGAGAAAAGTTGCTGGCCGGGAGTGGTGATGTCTAATTTCATGGCTTCGTTTTTGAGATTTATTTAGCGGCCTCTGCCAATTCTTTCTCACCTTTTTCGATGGCTTCCTCAATGGTACCCACATAGCTGAAAGCGGTTTCCGGCAGGTAGTCCAGATCGCCGTTCAGAATCATGTTGAAGCCCTTGATGGTATCTTCGATGTTGACGAATTTGCCCTGCAAGCCGGTGAACTGCTCGGCCACAGAGAAAGGCTGTGACATGAAACGCTGTACACGTCTTGCGCGGTGCACCACCTTGCGGTCTTCTTCCGACAATTCTTCCATACCCAGGATGGCGATGATATCCTGCAATTCAGTGTAGCGCTGCAGGGTCTCTTTCACACGCTGGGCGGTGTTGTAATGCTCCTCACCCACCACATCGGGAGTCAGAATTCTGGAAGTTGAATCCAAAGGATCCACAGCAGGATAGATACCGAGGGAGGCAATCTTACGACTCAACACGGTCTGGGCATCCAAGTGGGAGAAAGTTGTGGCGGGAGCAGGGTCGGTCAAGTCGTCGGCAGGCACGTAGATGGCCTGTACAGAGGTGATGGAGCCTCGCTTGGTGGAGGTGATACGCTCTTGCAGTGTACCCATCTCCGTAGCCAGGGTGGGCTGATAACCTACTGCAGAGGGCATACGTCCCAGCAATGCGGAAACCTCGGAACCGGCCTGGGTGAAACGGAAGATGTTATCCACGAAGAACAGAATGTCCTTGCCACCCGACTGCTCGTCACCGTCGCGGTAGTATTCGGCAACGGTCAGACCTGACAGGGCTACACGGGCACGTGCTCCAGGGGGTTCGTTCATCTGTCCGAAAACAAGGGTGGCCTGAGATTTGGCCAGTTCGTCTTTGTCCACTTTGCTCAGGTCCCAGCCGCCTTCTGCCATGCTTTTCTTGAATTCCTCGCCATAGCGGATAACGCCAGACTCAATCATTTCTCGCAGCAAGTCGTTACCTTCACGGGTACGCTCGCCCACACCGGCAAATACGGACATACCCGAGTATTTCTTAGCGATGTTGTTAATTAATTCCATGATCAACACGGTCTTGCCTACACCGGCACCACCGAACAGACCAATCTTGCCACCTTTGGCGTATGGTTCAATCAAGTCAATAACCTTGATACCGGTATAGAGTACTTCTTGCGTGGTGGACAGGTTCTCAAATGTGGGCGGGTCGCGGTGGATGTCCTTGCGTACTTTGGATTCCAGCTCGCCAATGCCATCGATGGCTTCGCCAATGACGTTGAGCAAACGGCCGTTGATATTGCCAGTAGGCATGCTGATCATGTGTCCAGTGGCAACTACCTCCATGCCGCGGCACAAACCGTCGGTGGAGTCCATGGCGATGCAGCGCATGGTGTCCTCACCAATGTCCTGTTCGCATTCCATAATAAGTTTCTCGCCGTTAGGACGGGTAACCTCCAACGCGTCGTAAATGTTGGGCAGAGTGGAGCCCTCGCTGAACTGCACGTCAACAACGGCTCCGATAATCTGTGAGATTTTTCCTTTGATTTGTTCTGACATTTTTTTATGTTTTTGTTTTATTTTATGCTGATGTTTTTATGCGGTGACCTTCCCCGCATTATATTTTCAATTCTCAATACCAACCCCTCAACCCTTAATTCAAAATTCAAAATTCAAAATTCATACTGACCCCTAATCACTAATCACTAACCCCTAATACAACGAATACGCCACCTCCACACGCAGTTTCTTGTTTGGTAACAAGGCGTCGGGGTTGCTGCTATAGAATTCCAATCGGTTGGCATGAATACCTGATCCTTTCACAATGAGATAGAAATAATCGGCATAATTGCCTTGGTTCAATATCAATTGTTGTAGATACTGCGTGATACGTATGCGATATTCTCCTGTGCTGGCATTGTAAGTCCCGCCAAAATAGCCGTCGGAACTGAGCATGTCGTCATCGGGAATATAGTATAGGGTACCATCTTTCATAACAGCTTGAATGCTTAAGCCTGAGGGATGGGTATAAATGGCTTCAGAGGGATTGCAATCGCTGATGACCAACTCGGCACGATTGATAACCACTTTGTTGTTGAAAACGGAAAATCTTTCTTTGAGGCCGGGAAATCCTATTCTTGTACGGACACCTGCTGTCGCTTGCAGATATAAGCGGCTGATATTGGTAGTGTCGTGGTTGAGAATCTGTCTCTTTAGGTCCTGACAGGCGGCGGTGTAATCGTAGTGATTGAAATTATTGTAAGAAATACCTGATTCAGATGGACGGAAAGTATAGCTGAAACCCTCGCCAGCTGTATTGTGGTAATAGAGGGTAAGACCCGACAGAGAACTGGTCATGTTGCAAGAGAAAATACAGCCGGTCTGGTGGTTGCTGCCAGCCGTGATGTACAATCCTTTGAAGTCCTCCAATATGTCATCGTCGGTGATCCAGTAGTCACTTTCGTCAATCAGCTTTTGTCCGAAGTCGGGTCTCAGACGGATACGCAGATGGGGTGAAAGAACCTCTTCGTCGATGACCAGAGGAGTGTTGGGACGAATCTTATATCCGGCACCAGGAGAATTGAGCAAGTTGTCGGAACTGTGCTCCGTAGTGCTATAATTGTAATAATTGTCTTCATCGATGGAAAGGTCTTCGCTCAATTCGTAAACTTCGAATTTGAGTGTGGCATTGGTGTCACCGTAAAATCCAGCGGTTTGAAGGGTGAGTACAACGGAGTCGATGACAGGTTCATCACCGAAATAAGGGGAGGAACCGGACTGCAGGAACTGGGCATAAACGGAGGCGGTAGTTTTGCCGAAAACAGGGTCGTGCAACTCGCCCAGTTGCTGGTTGGACATGTTGGTCGTGTTCAGCGTGTCGTGCAAAACCGACCAGGCCTTTACATCAAAGGTCTCCATGGTGGTTCCCATCAGGTCATCTTCCATACTCAGACCGATAGAACTATATTCTTTCTTGCATGAAAGCAGACAAACGATTAGCGCGAACAGAAACGCGGCTTTCTTGAGTTGTGTCATCGTGGAGGAGCTAATTAGTGGGCTAAAAGTTGGTCGTAAAAATTGTCATATTGTTCAACATAGTCATCGCTTTCAGGGTGAACAAGGAGAGGAAGTCCGGATTTTTCCATGTATGTCTGGATGGACTTTTTCACTTTCGGATGACCGATAACCACACCGTCGGAGAAATCGATAGCCGCTTTGGTGATAGTGTCATAGCCGGGAGCTCTGAACTTGGCTGTGTATTCTTTCGGGATGCCCGTTAATTTCAATTTCTTGGCGAAGTCGGAGGAGAATTTCTCGGGGAACTGGTCGTTATAGGCGGAGAAAACCATCTTCATGTCCTGGAACAAAGGATTGTCTTTGTAGCAGGTCTTGATGAAAATGGGCACCAATGCGGTAATCCAGCCGTGACAGTGGATGACATCGGGAGCCCAGCCTAACTTACGGACAGTTTCGATTACGCCTTTGGCGAAGAAAATGGCCCGCGAGTCGTTGTCATCGAAAAACTTACCCTCTTCGTCGCGGAAAATAGCTTTGCGCTTGAAAAAATCCTCGCTGTCGATGAAATATATCTGCATTCTCACTGCCTGCAACGAGGCCACCTTGATAATCAGAGGGTGGTCGGTGTCTTCAATGATGATATTCTGCCCGGAAAGACGTATTACCTCATGCAGAAGGTTTTTTCGCTCATTCACACATCCGTATTTGGGCATAAAGGTGCGGATTTCGTTCTCGCGTTCCTGAATGCCTTGCGGCAGATAGCGACAAATATGTGAGATGTAGTTCTCCTCCAGATAGGGGTAAATCTCAGGCGTAATGTATAAAACTTTCTTTCCCATCTTACATTAATATTTCAAAATGCAAAATTATAAAAAAAAATTCAATATGAATGCAGTTGAAGTGAAATTTTTTTTGGTTAGGAGGTCAGGAGGTGAGGAGGTGAGAAGGTGAGAAGGTTAGATGGGATTAGGTTACAGTGGTCAGGGGTCAGGGGTCAGGGGTCAGGGATTTGAATTCAAAAATCAGAATTCAAAATTCAAAATTCATAATCTGTAATCTTCTCACCTTCTCACCTCCTCACCTTTTAACCTTTTAACCTTCTCACCCCAATTAACTAATTTGCTAATTTTCTCATTTGCTAATTATTTTTTGTATATTTGCGCTCCCAAATTTGAAGGAAGTAATATAACTAAAATATTGATTTTTAAAGATTTACCAATGAAAAAAATTGTTTTTCCGCTTATGATTTGCGCCATTTTATGTCTTCTTAGCAGCTGCAAGTCCAAACAAAAGGCCGAAGAGGCAACCCTTACCTCTGGTATCGACCTGGCTAATTTGGATACCACCGCATCGCCTAATGATGATTTTTATCAGTTCGCCTGCGGCGGATGGATGAAGAATAATCCGCTGAAACCCGAATATTCCCGCTATGGCAGCTTCGACGTGCTGGCAGAGAATAACCAACTTCAATTGAAGGAAATCATTACCGAAACCGCAGCCCAGCAGAATGAGCAGGGCACGGTGGCCCAGAAAATCGGTGACCTCTATAATATGGGTATGGACAGCTTGACCATAGAAGAACAGGGCGCTGAACCTATTCAGGAAGAGCTGAAAGCCATCGCCGACATGAAAGACCTGAAAGGCCTGACCGCCATGCTGGCAGATATGAGCATGAACGGCCTGAATCCTTTCCTGGGCATCTTCGGAGAGGCTGATCCCGACAACAGCAGCATGAATATCGCCTGGTTGTGGCAGAGTGGCCTCGGCATTGGCGACCGTGACTATTATTTGAAACCCGACCAGCAGAACACCCGTGACAAATACGTGGAGATGATGGCTGAGATGTTCAAACTTTCTGGCTATAGCAAGCTGGTAAATATGGAAGGTCGTGAAAACGAACTGGCAGCCGCTGTGTTGAAACTCGAAACCGCTATGGCTGAGAAGTTTATGGATAAGAACACCATGCGTGATCCTTTCAAAACCCATAATATCAGAACTATCGACCAGCTCCAGAAGATGCTTCCCGCTATCAATGTGAAGGAATATCTGGAAGCTCAAGGCTTGGGCAATTTGGAAAGCGTGAATGTGGGTCAGGTGGACTATATTTCCGCACTGAGCCAGATTTTGAAAACCACGGATTTGAACACCATCAAGGCTTATTTGGCATGGCAGGTGATTGATGCCGCCGCTCCTTACCTAAGCCACGATTTTGTGGATGCCAGCTTCAATTTCTATGGCAAAGTGCTGTCTGGCAAAGAAGAAAACAAACCTCGCTGGAAACGTGTAGTGGGTACCGTTGACGGTTGCCTCGGCGAAGCTGTGGGCCAGCTGTATGTGGAGAAATACTTCCCCGCTGCCGCTAAAGAACGTATGCTGAAACTGGTGGATAACCTGAAAATCGCCTTGGGTGAACGTATCCAGGATGCCAATTGGATGAGCGACTCCACCAAGATGCGTGCGAAGGAAAAACTGGATGCCATTATTGTGAAAATCGGTTATCCTGACAAATGGAGAGACTATGGTAAATTGGAAGTCAAGAACGACAGTTACTATGCTAATGTACTTCGCGCCCGCCGTTTCGAAAATGAGTACCAGATGTCCAAGATTGGCAAACCCGTTGATCCGACCGAATGGCAGATGACTCCTCAGACAGTGAATGCTTACTATAATCCCACTACCAATGAAATCTGCTTCCCCGCAGGTATTCTTCAGCCCCCATTCTTTGATATGAATGCTGACGATGCCGTCAACTATGGCGCTATCGGTGTGGTGATCGGCCACGAGATGACTCACGGTTTCGACGACCAGGGCCGTAACTATGACAAGATGGGCAACCTGGCCAACTGGTGGACCGAAGAGGATGGAAAGAATTTTGAGGCTCGTGCCCAGGTATTGGTGGACTATTTCAACAAGATTGAAGTGGCTCCCGGTTTGTTCGCCAACGGTCAGTTCACCCTCGGTGAAAATATCGCTGACAATGGTGGCTTGAACATTTCTTTCCAGGCTTTGCAGAAAGCCAAAGCCGAAGGTGGTATTCAGGATGTTATGGACGGCTTCACCGCCGATCAGCGTTTCTTCCTGGCATACGCCAATGTATGGGCTAACAATATCCGCGACGAGGAAATCGTGCGCCGCACGACCGAAGATCCCCATTCACTGGGTAAATACCGTGTGAATGCCACGCTGCCGCATATCGACGGTTTCATCGAAGCTTTCAATATCAAACCTGGCGACAAGATGTATGTGGCTCCTGAAGAAAGAGCTCATATCTGGTAATTGAACACTTTTAACATCTAATATTTTCATTGAGGACGGCGTTTGTTCGTCCTCATTGATTTCTTTTTTCAGAGAAAAGTCAAGAAAAATTAATCACAAAAACAAACACAAGACATGTCAAAACTCGCAGTGGTAGCTTTCGGCGGAAATGCCTTGCTCAGAAGTAAACAAAAAGGAACTTACAAGGAACAAATCGACAATGTGACCAACACTTGTCGCTCACTCATTAATATCGTCAAACAGGGTTATAATTTGGTCATCGGTCACGGCAATGGCCCGCAGGTAGGTAATGTGATGTTGCAGCATGAGGCTGGCAAGCAGGTCTTCGACCTGGAGCCGATGCCCATGGACTTTTGTGTTTCCGAGACCCAGGGCTCTATCGGTTATCTGATTGAACAGGGCTTTAGAAATGTGTTCGCCCAGGAACATATCCAGCGCAATGTGGTGACCCTCGTCACCAGCGTGGTGGTGGACAAAGAAGACCCCATGTTCATCAATCCTACCAAGCCGGTAGGTCCGTACTACAGCCGTGAAGAGGCCGACGAGTATGCCGAGGCTACGGGCTCTATCTTCAAAGAAGACCCCAAAGGCAATGGCTGGCGTAAAGTGGTGGCTTCTCCCAAACCGCTGAAGGTGACCAATATCGAAGTGGTGAAACAGCTGGCTGACCAAGGCAATGTGGTGGTTACCGTTGGTGGTGGTGGCATTCCTGTGGTGGAGGAGAATGGCATGATGCGTGGCGTGGAAGCCGTGATTGACAAGGACTTGGCCTCCGCTCTTACCGCTTCTGAAATCGGTGCCGACGAGTTTTATATCCTCACCGATGTGCCCAAGGTGTATATCAACTTCAAGAAAGAAAACGAGAAGGCTTTGGACGTGATTACCATTGCCGAGGCCAAGCAGTATCTGGCCGAAGGTCATTTCACCGAAGGCTCCATGGCGCCCAAGGTGCGTGCCGCCATCTATTACATTGAGCATGGTGGCCACGAATGCATCATCACCGAGGCCGGCCAGCTGGATAATCCCGCCTGCGGCACAAGAATTGTGAAATAAATCTTAGACTTTTATCACCTTCCCGTTCCACAGCCACATGAGGCCGCCGCGGAGGGTGAGGAAGATCAGAAAGGCAATCCATAAGCCATCGTTGCCTAAACGGGGGGCGAGGAGGTAGTAGCCGATGAAAAAGCCTGCCGTAGCCACAAACATGATGTTACGCATGGACTTGGAAGCGGTGGCTCCGATGTAGATGCCATCGAACAGAAAGGCGCTGAATCCTGTGATAGGTACCAGCAATGTCCATGTCATATAGCTCATAGCCTCGGCAATGACCGTTTTATCGTTCGTGAGTATCGCCAGGATGTATTCGCCCCAGAAATAATAGATGACGGTGAACAACAGCGTGATGATCATGCCCCAACGCAAGAGGTATTTGACCGACAGACGCAGGTTCTCCTGGTCTTTGGCACCGGTGTATCGTCCCACCAAGGCTTCGCCAGCGTAGGCAAAACCATCCATTATGTAGGAGAACAGGGTGAACAGCTGCATGAGCAGGGTGTTGGCCGCTAGTATCTGGTCGCCCATGGAGGCGGAAATGGCCGGAATGAAGGTGAATACCGCCACTAGACAGAGGGTGCGCAGGAAAATGTCGCCGTTGACCTTGAAAAAGCGTTTCATTTCCTGCCAGTGCAGACTTCCCTGCAGGTCAAAACGAGAGCGCAGATAGCCGTATTTCCAGAACCAGAACACAATGGCCATGGTGAGGCCAGAATATTGTGCCAGCGCTGTACCCAACGCCACCCCAGTAATGCCCATCTTCCACACGATGACAAACAAGAGACTGAAGACGATGTTGATGATATTCATGATGATGGCAATCCACATGGGCGTGTGGGAGTTTTGCATCCCGATGAACCAGCCTTTGAGCACATACAGACCCAAGGTGGCGGGGGCGGCCCAGATGCGGATGTAGAAGTATTGCAGGGCGAGCTGCATGACCTCTTCGCTGCTGTCAATCCACCGCTCGCAGAGCTGTGCGATAGGGTCCTGCAACAAGATGAGCAGCAGGGCTACGCTGACAGCGATGGCCAGTCCACGCACCATGATGCGCATGGTCTCGTCCCAATCCTCGGCACCGTAAGCTTGGGCGGTGAGCCCGCTGGTGCCCATGCGCAGAAAGCCGAAGTTCCAGTATATCAGGTTGAAAATCATGGTGCCGATGGCGATGGCTCCAATATGGCTCGCATTGCCGATATGACCAACAATGGCAATATCCACCATGCCTAACAAGGGAACGGTGATGTTGGTGATGATGTTGGGCAGTGCCAGCTTCAGTATCTGTTTGTTCATGTTTTATCTTCCTAAATCTCTGAAACCCCGATACAGAATGTTCAAGTCGGTGAGCACCGAGTAGTCTTGCAAATACAGGACATTGACCTTGTGGACGAGGCTGGGGTCCGCTTGGCTGAAAGTGAAGGCGTCGGTGGGGTAGAGCACACCGGGACGGAGCTCGGGCAGGTTCTCGCCTTCGTCGAGTTTCTGGCAGCCTACCCAGCTTTTCTTTCCTGTCAGCACATCGAAAATATTATGGATAAAATTCTTTTTTTGCTTAACAAACCAAATGTCGAAAACCAAAAACAACAGCAGCAGGAGGGAAACGATGATGTCGAAAGCTCTTTTTTTGCGGCGGTTGCTGGCTTTGGTAATGCTGTTGACATGCACCCCGTAAATCTCGTCGTAGGTGTTGATGTTGTTACTGCCGATAATGGAGTCGCTTTCCTCGGGCGCGATTTTGTATTCCACTTGGCATTCCTGTAACTGGGTCATCAGGCTGATGATGTTGTCTGCGGGAATGTCTTTGGAGCAGAATACCACCTCGTTGATGCGGTAAATGGAGATGATATCCTTGAGCTGTCCGATATGGCCTAATTGTTGGAAGCTATCCTGACTTTGGGGCTCTTCCTGTGTGGAGTCACTGCGGACGATGCCGATAAAATCACATTTTTTGTTGACGATGCTGACCAATGCGGCTACACGGGAAGCCTCTTCATCCTGGCCGATTACTGCAATGCGACGTTTGTCCTTGCCTCCGAACAGGGTGCTGTCGATGTTGAAACGGCGCATGAGGTAACGTATCAGATTGATAACCAGAATGGTCCACATTGCTCCCAAAATGGTGACAGCCCTGGAGAAACGGTAGGTTTCGGGGAGCAGTGCGTATATCAGCAGGATGATGACTGTTCCGATCAGGATGCCCTTGTTGGCCTTGACTGCGGAAAAAGGCTTGCGATAACCTCCGTAACAAGCCATCGAGATAATCCAGATGAGGATATATAGAGGAATGAAGACCTTATGGTAGATGTCCGGGAAGCTGCTGTTGCGAGCCATCAGGATGTTGACCTCCCAGTAGATGGAAAGGGCGTAAACTCCTCCGTAAATGGCGGCGAAGTCGATGAGGGGAAGCAGAATGGCCTTGAAAAAGCGGCTCAACAGGGCCAAAGACGCACGGAACCAGATGGCAATCGTAATCAGCCAATTGAAGAGCTTGGCGTTTTTCTGCGAGAAATGCTTGTTGGCGAAGATGCGCATGGCATTGTAAAACACATACACGTAGTTGACACTGCTCTTCTTGGTGCTCTCTCCTTTATAATGGATAATTCTGGTTTCCGGAAAATAATAGTTTTTGTATCCTCCCTGCGTGATGCGATACGATAGGTCGATGTCCTCGCCGTACATGAAATAGTCCTCATCGAGCAGCCCCACCTGGTCTAAAACGCTCTTGCGCATCAGCATGAAGGCGCCGGCCAGCACATCCACCGAGTGGATTTCGTCGGGACTGAGGTAGGTGAGATGATAGGCTCCGAATTTCTGGGACTTTGGGAACAGTTTTGACAGCCCGAAAATCTTGTAGAAAGCCACACTGGGCACGGGCAGTCCGCGTTTTGACTCGGGCAGGAACTCGCCGTTGCCGTTGAGCATCTTCACTCCCAAGCCTCCTGCATCGGGAGTGCGGTCCATGAAGTCGAGACATTTGCTGAAGGTGTCGGGCTCCACAATGGTGTCAGGATTCAGCAGCAGCACATACTCGGCCTCCGATTGGCGTATGGCCTGGTTGTTGGCTCTGGCGAAGCCCACATTCTCTTTGTTGGCGATGACTTTGGCCTGCGGGAATTTCTTCTCCAGCATAGCCAGAGAACCATCCACGGAGTTGTTGTCCACCACCCATACTTCTCCGTCAATGCCTTCCAAAGCGGTATATACCGAACGCAGACACTGTTCCAGAAAGTGTTCCACATTGTAATTGACAATGACGATGCTGAGTTTCATTGAGGGAGGAACTATAGGGCTTAGAAGTAAGCTAACACACTCTTTTTCGATCTGACTTTATCGCCTACCTGTACAGCCACTTGCGCGTCCAAAGGCAGAAATACATCCACACGCGAGCCGAATTTGATCATGCCCATCTCTTCACCCTGTTTGACTTCCATGCCTGGCTGGGCATAGCAGACAATGCGGCGGGCCACAAAGCCGGCAATCTGGCGGAACAATACCACCCGGTGCTCGTTCTGTTTGACCACCACGGAGTTGTTCTCATTGTCGGTGGAGGATTTGGGCAGTTTGGCAATCAAGTATTTGCCAGGATGATAGCCTACATAAACCACGGTGCCGTCAATGGGATAGCTGTTGACATGCACATTATGCGCGGACATGAAGATGGATATCAGCATACGGCGGTCTTTGAAGTACTCGCCTTCATAAATCTCCTGGATATTTACCACCTTGCCGTCAGCGGGCGACAAAACGCCGTTTTCCACTTTGTTGATGATGCGGTGGGGGTTGCGGAAGAAGCGGATGACCATGTACAGAAAAATGGCCAAACCTCCGCAGAAAAGCACGCTGATAAGCCAGAACACAGAGAAAAAGTAGAAATATCCAACGATGATGGCGGCCACCATCAAGGTCATGATAATGATGATAGGGATTCCTTCTTTCTGGATTTTCATATCCTAAAGTTAGTCTTTGTATTCTTTGACGTAGGTCAGATAAGTCTTGAAATGAACAAGGGGATTCTTGTCAGAGGTATAAGTGAATATACGCGGATAATTGTCTTTGTTGACATCGATGTAGTCGTATTCCGTTGTTTCAGCATTGGTAGGTGTGCCATCGTAGAAGGTGGACACCATTTTTCTGCTGGCGGCATTCTTGGAATAACCCAGCAGGTCGTCGTCATAGCAATAATTCAGCCCATAATAAGGATTGAGTACTGAACTATATTCTATGGTGGTGAGGATGGATTTGTGGATATCTGGGTAACTTTCCTCTATTTTCACGATATTCTCACCGTCGTAAGTGATGTTTTTGGTGCAGTACAAGGTCAGATCCTTGGTTTGGGCAGTTGCCATTTCTTCCACTTTGGCATAGTCACCGATGAAGCGGTTGAACAAGGCAGGGGCGCGGTACAGCTGCATGTCTTCGAAGAACTGACGATCATAAATCTCTACAATGCGTGTGATTTTAGCTGCTTTTTCATCGTCACGGTAGAAATTGCAGGTCAATCTGATGGCCCCATTGATGCTATAGGTCATGTATTTGACATAATGGTTCAAATAGGTAAAATTTACGGCCTCCGTCATATCGCCATTGACATGGGTGACACTCTCCACCGTTTTGTCCTTGTTATAGGTGAAACTGAACGCTTCGGTACGGATACCACCGACATGGGCGGAGTCGACGATGTCGATTTGCGTCAGCAGCTTCTTTTTGTCGTAAGTATATACCTCGTTGGGATCGCCGGAATTGCTTTTGTACCAAATGTATTTGATCTGATAATCAGACTTGTTGTACATGGCTTCCTCGTATTTGTGGCAGGAGGAAAAGGCGAGAATTACGAAAATTCCTGAAAATAAGGCAAATAACAGTTTTCTCATTGTATTGTTATTACGATTATTACTAAATTCTTTATATCAAACTGCAAAGATACGAAAATTTTTAATGTGTCGGCTTGAAAATGTATTCTTGAATTGTTTTTTGTTGAAAAAATCATTCGTTGCTTGCAGTGTGAAAAAAAAGTTGTATTTTTGCAGCGGGTAAGTCTTGTACGATCTGCTCCCTTTCAACTCCCCCAGGACAGGAATGTAGCAAGGGTACATTGGTTGTAGCGATGCGATATAAGTAGCTTACCCTTTTTTATTTGTGTTATGCTGCTGAAAATATATCCTGAAAACCCCAATCCCAAAGCTGTCCAGCGCGTGGTGGAATGCCTGCAGGACGGCGGTATTGTCATTTATCCCACGGACACCATTTATGGCATCGGCTGCGACATATTCAAGCCGAAAAGCGTGGAGCGTATCACCCAGATCCTCGGCGATACGAAGAAGAAGTCGGCCATGACTTTCATCTGCCATGATCTGAGCAATCTGTCGGATTATACCAAGCCTATCAGCAACAATGTGTTCAAGGCGATGAAAAAAGCGCTGCCGGGACCTTTTACTTTTATTTTGGAAGCGAATAACAATGTGCCCAAACTGTTGCAGAGCAACAAAAAAACTGTCGGCATCCGTGTGCCGGACAATAATATCGTGCGCGAAATTGTTGCTCAATTGGGACATCCTATTTTGTCCACATCAGTGAAGGATGACGATGAGGTGATTGAATACACCACCGATCCGGAATTGATTTATGAGCGTTACGGTGATATGGTGGATATTGTGATTGACGGCGGCTATGGCGACAATGTGCCCTCTACCGTGGTGAATTGCGTGGATGGCGATATCGAGGTGGTGCGCGAGGGCAAGGGTGATGTCGATTTGTTATGGTAATATGACAATCTATGAAATGGATAGATGATTTGCGTCAATGGAGTAGGCAAGAGTTTACCAGATATTCTGTTACGCTTTTGTCCACCAGTACTTTAGCGCAGATTATCGGCTTGGTGGTCTATCCACTGCTTACCCGTATGTACACCCCGGAGGATTTCGGTGTATTGAATGTGCTGCTGAGTGTGGCAGGATTGCTGGCCATTGTTTCCACAGGACGTTATGAGCCGGCATTGGTACTTGAGAAAGACGATGCTTCGGCGAAGTCTCTCTTACAGCTGATTTTGCTGATTAGCTTAGCGGTGTTTGCGGTGGGACAGTTGGTTTTCACGCTTTTTGCCCATCCCATTTCAGCCATATTCAAAAGTGCTGATGGAATTGAGTGTTGGCTTCCGATATTGCCTTTGCTGGTGCTGATGATGGGATTGTGGCAGGCACTGAATCATTATTGTATCCGTCAGAAAAAGTTCAATGTGGTTGGCGAGAACAACTTGGTTAAAAGTTCGTTAAATGCCGGTTTGAAGCTGCTCTTTGGCTATGCCGGAAAATTGCGATCGGGACTTGTACTGTCCACCCTGATATCATGGTTTTCGGCCTTGTTATTGTCACTTTTCCGTGTCAGGAAATATCTGAAAGGCCTCTTCAATATGGACAAAAACCAGATGCGCGAGATGGCGGTCAAATACGCCAATTTCTCCAAGTTCGAATTGCCACAGGCGGTGTCCAATATGCTGGCGGGAAACCTGCCGTTGCTGATGCTCCCGCTGTGTTTTGGCATGGATGAAGTCGGCCTGTTCTCCTTGGCGCTTACCATCGGTTTCTATCCAGTGGGCGTGTTTACCGGCTCCATGGACCAGGTGCTGTACAAGCGGATGGTGGAGCAACGCCAGCAGAACGAGGAGGTGCTGCCCATGATTGCCCGTTTCTGCCGACGGACTTTTTTGGTACTGCTACCTTTCTTTGTGCTGTTTTTCTTTATCGCCGAATGGTTCTTTTCTGTTGTCTTTGGCGCACAGTGGACCCTCGCCGGCACGTATTTCAAAATCATGTTGCCGTGGCTTTTTGTGGTGACCATGACTGCCTCCCTGACGTTCATACCTAAAGTTTATTTCAAGCAAAAAACAGCTATGCTGATTGAATTCGCCTATATCGTATTGCGAATCGCAGCCCTCTGTGTGGGAATGTGGCAGCGGGATCTTACTTTGGCGATTTTGTATTTCAGTATAGTCTCCGCCATTATGGTTTCCATACAGCTGATATGGTACTTCTCCTTGTTGAAAAAAGATAAGACATGTTCGATATAAGGCTTTTACATCAAAACGGATACGCATGGTCCGATGACGGTCGTGTCTTTGTCAAGGGCTTCTTGATTTCCGAAAAGGACGAGTTGCTTCGTGAGGAGAGCTTGTTGGCATATTTCGCGGCATGTACAACAAAGGAACAGCTATGCCAATGCTTGAAAAATGCCAATGGCATGTTTTCGGTATTGATAAAAAAGGAGGATGAATTACTGGTGGCGGTGGACAGATTGCGCTGTTTTCCACTGTTTTATCGTTGGAAAAATGACTGTTTGCGGATAAGTGACGAGGTGGATGCGCTTTTTGATGATCAGGAGCCGAAATGCTGGAATAATGAGGCTCGTGCGATGTTTTCGACCTGTGGCTATACGGTGGCGGAAGATACGTTGATTGACGGGGTGTATCAGTCGCAAGCAGGCGAAGTGCTTTCTTTTAAGGATAATCATACGGAACGTAAATGTTATTTTTCCTTTGACGCTTCACCGTCTGATATAGGTTTTGAGGAGGCTAAGCAGCAACTGAAATCGCTGATTGACAAAGTTGGGAAACGGATGGTCGCTTGTCTGAAGGGGCGACCGGTAGCTGTTCCTTTGAGTGGAGGACTGGATTCCAGGTTGCTGGTGTATTTGCTGCATAAGAATGGTTATCAGAATGTTACCTGTTTTACTTACGGAAAACGAAAAGGGAATGATGAGTTGGGCAGGTCAGAAAAGGTGGCTAGACATTTTGCCTATCCATGGAAATTTGTGGACTATGAGTCTGTGGATGTGAGTGGACTTTTGGAGGATGAAGAGTTCCTGTCGTATTGCCATTATGCGTCTCAATATAGCTCCAAATTTTATTTCTCTGAGTATTTCGCGGCAAAATATCTGATGGAACAGTCTGGTTTTGACAAAAATACTGTTTTTATTCCCGGTCATTCGGGAGACATGCTTGCGGGTAGTCATCTCAGGTCTTATATGAATGATTACAGTAATCTGAATCAGGTTTGTAATGATTTGATATATAATCATTTCAATTTAAAGGAAACTGTTCCTGAAGAACGGCGGATTATCCGACGCAAATTGAAAGGACAGTTGAGCGTGTTGCATAGTCAGCAGCCGTCATACTCATGGCTTTATGAATTTTGGGATCTGAGAGAGCGACAGGCCAAATACATCGTCAATTCTTGCAAATTATGGGAGTTTATGGGGTGTGCGTACCTGCTTCCTTTGTGGGATGCGGAGTTGACGGATTTCTTTGCTTCCTTGCCTTTCGAGTATCGGCTTTGCAAGAAGTTGTATGAAGACGTGCTGTGGGAGTTGTTCCAAGCAGAAGGCTTGATTTTTGAGGAAGACCACAGGATGAGGCTGCCATCGGGTTGGAAAGAGGAACTGAAATTGATGGTGAAACGTGCCATGCCTTTTGTCCATACTCCCAAACCAGTTGTGGATAATTTTGACTTCCAGAGACTTACTGAACCCATGAGACAAGTGTTGGACAAGGATGCTTGCAAATATAACTTGTTGAATTATAACTCGATAATAAATGAATGGTATTTGCAACGGATAAAAGGGGATTTGCAGGAACAGCGTGCGGTGGACAAGGATTGTTTCCACTAAATTGATTAGAAGGCTTTTTTTTTATGAAATTTTAAGAGGATGAATCATACTTTTGCGATACATACTTTTGGCTGCAAATTGAATTTCAGCGAATCGTCGGACATGGCGCGCCGTTTGCGTGAGCAGGGATGGAACGAGTCGGAACAGCCGGAAGCCATCATAGTGAACAGCTGTGCAGTGACCCATGCGGCGGAGAAAAAGGTGCGCAATTATGTGGCCCACTTGCATCGTGAGCATCCTGATGCCCGCATTGTGGTGGTGGGCTGCTATGCCTCGCTGCGCCCAGAGGAGATTCGCCAATGGGCTGGGGTAGAGGCGGTTTTTGGCAATCGTGACAAGCTGAATGCCGTGCAGTGGATTGTGGGGCAGCCTGTCCCGGAGACACCAGTCTTCTTTTCCACCTATTCATCCAACGATCGTACCCGCTGTTTCCTGAAAATCCAGGATGGCTGTGACTATTATTGCAGCTATTGCACTGTTGCGGCGGCCCGAGGGGAAAGTCGCAGCGACAGCATTGCGCATGTGTTGCAGAATATTGAGAAAATACATGCCGAAGGATTGAAGGAAGTGAATGTCACGGGAGTGAATTTGGGCACTTTCGGCAAAGGCACCGACGAGAATTTCTATGATTTGCTGAAAGCCATAGACCGTCAGCATCTGGTGGAACGGGTGCGCATTTCCTCTATCGAACCTAACTTGTTGACGGATGAGATTATCCAGTTGGTGTCGGAGTCAGATATGCTGATGCCTCATTTCCATATTCCTTTGCAGTCGGGCAGCGATAAGATCTTGGCGGCGATGAAGCGGCGTTATAAGACTGACTTGTTTGCGTCCAAGATCTTGAAAATCAAGCAGTTGATGCCAGACGCATGTATTGCCATCGATATTATCGCCGGTTTTCCGGGCGAGACGGATGCCGATTTCGAGGACAGCTATGAGTTTGTCAAGCAGCTGCCACTGAGCTATATGCATGTGTTTACCTATTCGCGGCGACCAGGCACGCCGGCGGCGGCCATCAAAGAGCAGGTGCCCGAAACGGTAAAGCGCGAGCGGACCAATCGCCTGTTGGAGTTGTCGGAGACCAAGAAACGCTTCTTTTATCACGAACACTTCGGGGAAACCCGTCCGGTGTTGTGGGAGTCGGAGGAAGCCGACGGAAAAATGTTTGGGTTCACGGACAATTACATCAAGGTTTCCGCCCCTTTCTGTGCCGATTGGGTGAATACTATACGTCCGTATATAGTTGAGGATTTGTAGGTTTTGGATGTTTCTTTAATCTTTTCTTTAACTGAAAAAAATGATTATTTCCATTCTGCCACGCAGCGGAAACCAAATCGGGTTTCGCAAATTCGGGTGGGCAAACTGAAACGTTGGAACTGCATTCCTTCGGGAGCTTGGTATTTGTCAAGACTGAAATAATCGTCCTTCGTTTGGTTCGGGTTGTATGTCAAGAGTTTCATTTTAATGAGCATCTGTTCCGCCACGCGGTCGGTACGCCAGCGGCAGTAGGCGAGAGCCTGCTCTAACGATACTCCCAAAACGGGCTGATTTCGGTAGGCGGGACTTTCGGCATAGTTCTTGGCCATCGTTTCCGGAAGCTGCTGAAAAAGGATTCTCCGCTCAGGCTTGGAAGCTTTGTATTCTGGCGAATCTTCCCCGAAAACCTTCTTCAGCCAGTATTGGTATTCCAACCAATCCACATTCTTAATCATCTCTTTGTCAATATATTTCCCTTCTGCCCATTGTTCCATACCTTTTAAAGTATATTTCTTTTGATAATTTTTTGGAACATTATTCTGTGCGGAAATTGTTGAAATACAGAATAGTAAGGCTGTGGCGAGCAGGAATGCGGTCTTTTTCATGATGATCTTTATTTTAATAGTAACTCTTTATGAATGAATAACGTAAAATTTTAGTGCAATCTTGGGTGACTTATTTGACAATCTTCCACTCTCCGGGCTGGAGAGAGCCTAAGTTAAGGTCGCCGATTTGAACACGGATGAGTCGTAAGGTTGGGAAGCCGACTGTGGCGGTCATGTGCCGCACCTGGCGGTTTTTGCCTTCGGTGAGGGTCAGTCTAATCCAGCTGGTGGGAATGTTGGCGCGATAACGGATGGGCGGCACGCGTTCCCAGAGGTTTTCCGGCGGCAGCGCCCTCTCCGCCTTGCAGGGGCGGGTGTGGTAGCCTTTGATGACGACACCCTTCGACAGCTTCAGCAAGGCCTCGTCGGTAATCTCCCCATCAACTTGGGCGAGGTAGGTGCGGGGATGGGCGTTTTTCGGGTCCAGCATCCGCTTGACCAGCCGTCCATCGTCCGTCAGCAGCAAGGCCCCCTCACTGTCATGGTCCAGCCGCCCTGCGGCATAGACTCCGGGAGGAAAGCCGAACTCATTGAGTGCCCGATGCCCCGCCTCGGGAGTAAATTGGCTCAGCACGCCGTAAGGTTTATTGAACAAGATTACCATCAGTTTATTTTTTTTCGAGCTTTTTCTCGTAACGAAATTTTTTTGCAAAGATAATCTTTTTTTTGTAGTTTTGCAGGGTTAATGAATAGAATGAATAACCAATCCATTTTAAGTAAAACTGTTTAAAGAATAAAAATAGTATCATAACCGCTGAAATTTCAATATGTAATGTTTTGATTCTAAATATATGACGACTACGGATTTTATGCACAAAAAAATATGCAGGATATTGTTACTTGTATTCTTGATAATGATACAGGTGGGTGTGTCTGCGCAGTTGCAACCTTTCCCTTATTCTATTTCGGTGACCACTGTAAAGGGCAACTGTTACGACGATTGTCGAATCATCATTGGTATGTATGACGGGGCAGGGAACGAGGTGGTGGTGAATCCTCAGACACATAATGCCCAGGATATTACTACCTATCCGCTATATAACATTCAGTACCATTACCGCAATGTAAGTGCAGGTACAAACACGCAATACGACACTGTGAACGATATACGGGTGGTGGCGGGTACCTATTGCATAGGCATTACGGGTTATGTGCCAGTGACTTTGCCAGGTGGGCAAACGGATTATGTGATGGTGGACACTACGGTATGTAACATAGAAGTGCAAGCAAATTATGATCACCTGGAGGCCTCGGTGTTGTCGTCGATGTCGCGCAATAATTATGAGACGTGGGATGAATCGGGGAGGGAGTTTTGCGGCTGGCGGCCTTCGTATGATTGTGCTGACCGTGGGCGCATACAACTGAAGTTGCTGAAGGGGAAATTCCCATACAAGGTACTGATTTTTGATGCTTTTCAGGATACTGTACGACAGGCTACTTTTTGGCAGCGACAACAGTCCGGTACGGATTCTGTTTTTGCCGATTATCAAGATTATTATACTTTCGAGAATATGCCTGTGGGCAATTACAGCATTAGGGTGTCTGACTCGTGTGACTATACCCTTTGGCTTTCCATTGAAATTCCAAGTGCGGATCCTAATTACATTGCGCGTGTTGCTTATAATGACCCTTATTGTAAAGATAGCACGATTCTGAATTTTTATTATCGCAGGGACTGCAATCTTCAGTTGCACGATTATGACGGACCGTATTATGACAGTATTCTTCAATATCGATTCATTAATCCTGGAGGCGACACTACCGTATGGTATCCTCATGAGAATAATCCGTGGGATCCGAACCACAATTATGTGCAGGATACCCTCAAGCACATTAGCAGCTATTGCGAGGTATACAACGACACGGTGTTGTTTCAGATTAGGGATTTGTGTCATGACATCATTTATAGCAGTAAGTTCTTCTTTACCAGAGACTATCCGTTTCAGGATGAGATAAGTCCGGCATCAATGGATGTGTCAACCACATCTGATACCTGTGTGGTTCATGCCAATTCGGGATTGATAAGTCAGACCTACGACTTTTATGGTCGTATTTGGTGTTGGGGATGTGGTTATGAGAACTACGATATGAACTGGCCGTTGGGAATACCCAGCCAGTTGTATTTCTGCCCACTGTCGTACGATGTTTATTCATCGGTGGATTCTACGTTGATTGCGCACAATGAATCTGATAGTTATGATTGGTTTTCGGCACCGATAACTTTTTTTGCAGATACGGTCATTCCTGTACACATTGAAGTGAGGGATGCCAAAGGTTGTCTGCTAGTGGCCCGTGATGAGGTCTTGACTTTCGATGTGGAGGAAGCTGGGGACTCGCCATACCCATACATAATGTACAGTATGTTGGACTACTGGGGTTGGAACGGATGCTGTACCGACCGCTTTTTGTGTATCAAGCAGGAGATTGACGTTACTTCTTATCGTCAGAATATGACAGTTCATCTGGTTGAGAGTCCGCTGTACAATCAGTTTGATTTTACGGCAGTGTGTCAAAATGGAACCTGGTCATATACAACGGATAATCCTGCTAATCACCACACCTATGCTGAATGCTGGAGTGATAGTGGTTCATGGCAGGTGATGGTAAGAGACTCAGTATGTCTGGCTCCAGGGCGTTATACCTTTGTGGTGAGCAGTTCATGTGGGAACGACACGGTAAGTTATGTGTTTTGGGATACATTCTATAAAGATTCTATAGCCCTGGATGTTGAGCCTCAGTATAGTATGCAACAGATTTGTGACCGTTTGACCGTGCAACAGACTTCCGTAGTGATGAACACTTATTCGTTTTACATAGATGCCTCTGTGGACAATAACGAGGCATCTGTGGATGTTTATCCGGCATACTGTAGTACGCATGTGATAGATGGAGTGCCGGGGGGTTATAACGAATGGCCTGATGGTAATGGTAATTTTGTTTTTACTGTTCCTGGTTCATATATTATTGAAACATACACTGGAACAAGTTGTTCATGGTTGAATCATTATGACACGGTGGAATATGTGCCCATCTATATTGATATGGATCAGGGTTATGCCATCTTGTGTGACAACTTGTCGAGCACGGGTTTTGTGTATGCGCATGCTATCAATGGCACTGAACCATACACTTACTATTTGTATGACCAGCCTGATTTGATGGGGACGTTGGTGGGGACAGACACCTCGGGGCGTTTTCAAAATGTACCTATGACTGTCGGGTCACAATATTCAGTGTTGGCAGAAGATGCGTGTCACAACAGCTTTTATATAAACCTTACAGCCACCCCCATCAACCAGAGTGCGCTGGCGTGGGAGTTTGGAGATGATGTGGGCCATGGGCATTGCGAGGGAGACAGTGTCTTTTTGACTGCGTTGCCTTTCGCTTTTGAGGTGGCTTATCAGTGGACAGGTCCTAATGGGTTTAGCAGCAACGAACGTGTGAACCATGTTTACCTGCCGTATGGCAGCGAGAGTGGGTATTATACCTTGGAGATTCTTAACACAGGATGTTCTACCAGCGTAAAGGACAGTGTTTATATTGCGGTGATACAAGCGCCAAGAGTTACTATTTTGAGTGATACTATGGTGTGTGCTGGAGATGGGGTTACCTTGGAATTCCAGGTGCAAGGTGGCGGAGTGGTGAATTTTGACATTATACACAACGGGGCTCCGGTCTCGGGTGTTAATTCTTATACTGCCAATTCGGGTAGTATGGTATATCAGTTTTATCCCATAGAGTCTGACAATATTTTCTGGGCGGCCAACATTTCGGATGAGCGTTGTGCTTATCATCATATAGTTGATACGGTACATGTGGTACTGTTCAATCCCGCCACTTCCACAACACCTCCTATTACTACAGTGGATGGCTATGCCTGCTACAATCACACGGCCAGCTTGAAAGCTTTTTCCTCTTTGGCTACACCTTATTACATCAACTGGTATGACGACGATCGACAGACCACCTTATTGCAGTGTGACACGATAAGCAATGCGTCCAATTACGCTGTTTTGTATGTCAACCATGTGATGGGGGATACTTCCGTTTATGTGACGGTTTCGAATGCTTCGAATTGCCAGACTGCCTATGGCACCTTATATCATGTGGTGAATATGCAAAATGGCAACACTTCTTTATTGAGAGGAGAAGGTGCCCGCCTGTATGACAGTGGGGGAGAACTGGGCAATTATGGAGACAATGAGAATTTGACCTATACCTTTACTTGTCCGGGTGAGAATCAATTGGATGTGGTCATCAATAGTGTGGACATTGCGATAGGGGATACATTGTATATTTATTCGGGAATGGCGGCACTGCCTGGTTCGTTGCTGGCAGCGTTGACTCATACATCATCAGTGGGAAGTCTGACCGTCCACCAGTCGGCTGTCACTTTCCATTTCAAATCTAATTGGGTGAACAACAAAAGTGGTTGGAGTATTGACATCTATACAGGCATACCCATGACAGAAGTGATGGCGCATGTGAGTCCGCTCAACTATGATACAGTGGCGGCAGTAGTCTGTGCTTCTCCTACTCCATACGAGACACCCTATTTTCCGCCTCTTGACATCTCTCAGTCGAGGGAATATCTTACCGATACACTTATTACTTCTGGGGATGGCTGCCAAACCATTGTCCACCTTCATTTGGTAGTCAATCCTGTATCGCAGACTGCTGTTCAAGAATTTTTGATGCCCTGTCAGTTGCCCTATACTTGGAATGGAGTTACTTTTACCGACTATGGTACACAGACGGCTGTGTTGACCAATGAGTTTAACTGCGACAGTTTGGTGACCATGACTCTTCTATGGGCTCCACCAGTGGATTCAACCACGATATATGATACCATAGTGGAGAATCAGTTGCCGTATATTGTCAATGGGGCCACTTTTACCGGTCCAGGTATGCAACAAGTTACCCTTGTCAATCAGCAGGGTTGTGACAGTGTGGTGACCATGTATATGCATGTGTTCTATAATGTGTCTGCCGAGGCCGATATGGTGATTTGCGACAATGAGTTGCCACTGATTTGGAATGGAGTGACATTTACACAGACTGATACGCAAATAGTGACGCTGGCTGCCCATACGGGAGCAGACAGCGTGTTGACGATGCGCCTTTGGGTGAATCCCACCCATCAGACGGTATTTGCTGACACCACCTGCCAGCATACGGAATATGATAATTACGGCTTTGTTTTGTCGGAGCATGAAACTTCGGCAAGTGGGGTCAACACGTTTACCCGTACTCTTTCCAACCAGTTTGGCTGCGATAGTGTTATTGTGTTGAACTTGTTGGTGACTCCCGATATCACTCCCGACTTTTATGCTGAACCGGATAAGGCTCTGCTTTCGGAAAATGCCGAGATACAATTTATCAACCATACGGATGTGTCGGATTTAGCGCAGATGAACTATTTCTGGGTATGGGATTTCGGTGACGGCAACACTGACACTACTTACGTGCCTAACACCGAGCATTTGTACACCCAATGGGGCGATTATACGGTAACGCTTACTTTAGTGGCGAATGGCTGTGAATCGTCTTATAGCATTTTGGTAATCATTGAGGCCGATTTGAAGTTCCCGAATGTGATTACACCTAATGGAGACGGAGTGAACGATGTGTTTATTATCAAAGACTTGAACCCTGAGCGCTCCAATCATTTGCAGATTGTTGACCGTTGGGGGAAGGTGGTATTCCAACAGACCAACTATCAAACCTATATGAAGGACGACTATGTTTATAATGTGGATAGTGGCTTTGGTATGGGGGATGTGCCGGACGGCGTTTACTACTATACTTTCTATTACAAGGGTATGGTACGCACGCTCCATTTCAATGGCACCATCACGGTGATTAAGGATAGAAATTGATGATGAACGCAAGCGGTCACCGGATGTCCTTAAAGTGAGGGATTGCAGATCCCTTGCGCTTCCGCGGGCGTCCTTGCAAGAAAAAGGCATTGCTGTGCAATACCATTCTTTTTGCATGCCTTCATCCTTGTGCCCGCAAGCGGTCACCGGATTCCGGCACACAAAAAAAGGCAACGCTACGCATTGCCTTTTTTTCTTGCGGAAAGTGAGGGATTCGAACCCCCGGTTTAATAATCCCCACTTTTTTGCTTAATCTAAAAATATAAATCGCTGGTAGTTAGTATTTTATATTTTTGTACTGATGTGTTTTCTTACTTGTTTTGTCTCATTTCTGTCTCGATATAAAGCAAAATAAAAAACTGATTTTCAATCAGTTATCAGTGTTCCATGAGTTTGATTTTTTTCAAAAAATCAAATTTGTGGATTTTTTTTGCTATTCAAAGAACGTGAAAAAAAATTTTTTTTCAATAGTTGTTGTTTGTATTTGTAATTTAACTAACTTGCAATCAGCAAATTACAAACATTTTTTGCTGCAAAAAATGTAGCAAAATTTGCAACATAATTTGCTGCAAAAATACATAGTTTTTTGGAATTAAACAACTAAATTCCAAGCTTATGATGAAAAAAAAATTCGTGTTATCCGAGCAG
>Ga0310786_10002403_pt1 | contig 28694 bp, 24 predicted proteins | sample AusTroGonzalo_MG_FD_203881 | JGI IMG/M metagenome (GOLD analysis project Ga0310786, IMG submission 203881) | Bovine rumen microbial communities from tropical cattle in Woodstock, Queensland, Australia - Gonzalo_03 (v2) (version 2) | ecosystem: Host-associated > Mammals > Digestive system >...
TATTGGGACTCAAACCAACTCAAAATGGGTGGATGGTAATTGGGTTGGAGTGTCTCAAATCGGACACGAATATGATGCCAAGAACAATCTAATCAAAGACTTGACATACGCATGGAACGGAACGACATGGCGTGATAGTTTACGGACCATATATGTATATAATAGCGCGAATCTGCTTACAAGCGATACCCTTTCTGTTTGGGAAGGAGGCATATGGCGTGATAGTGCACTTCATGTTTGTGAATATAATAGCAAAAATGTTATGACGCTTGAAGTTCATGCGCTAAAAAGTGGAACAATATGGCAAGCGACAGACTCTATGACGCATGTAATTAATTATCAATCTTTCGCTAGCGGAGATAAAGTTACGTTCGACATGCAAATGAAGTGGAATAGCACCACTAATACTTGGATTGGTGTAAATAACAAAGCCGAATATATATATGATGCTGTAGGTAATCAATTACAATCTGATACATATACTTTTTATAATGGCGCATGGGTTAATAATGAACATCGTGAAAAAACTTATAAAAACAACAATCCATCTCTAGTGACACTAGAAATACAGATGACATATACTCCATCCACAGGCTTATGGTCTGGCCGGAAAAAGGAAGAAACAGAATATGATGACTCCAATCGACAAATATCATTTGCTACTTATCAATGGGACAAAAATCTCAATAACAAAAATGGAGATTGGAAAGGCCTTACAAAAACAGAAACTGTATATACGGGAAATCAAAAGAGCGCTTCTTTCCAATATAAATGGGATAATACTACACAAGATTGGCTAAGTTCCGTTCAATATCAATATTCTTATACAAATAATAAATTAACACAGCAAATACGTTTACGCTATAACAAAGAAAAAGGAATATGGGAAAATGAAACTCTATATTCATATGAATACGATAATATTCATTCATCGGCTGTGTTAACGGAGACATCAACTTGGTCTAATAACCAATGGTGTTTCACGACCCGAAACGAAAAAAGTTATGATAGCGGTAGCTCCGGTCGCCTGCGCTATGAGTTGGATGAAACATACACAAATTGCGAACTAACTGTATCCGATATGAAACGTTACTACTATAGCTGCGATACCTATTGGAATATTCGCTTTGTGGATTGGGACGGTACAGAGTTATCATCGCAAAAGATATTGGACGGCGCGACACCCAAAACACCTGCCAAACCGACACGCGAAATGGACAAACAATACACCTACGAGTTTAGCGGTTGGGGCGAGAAGGTGGTTGCTGCAACAGATAACAAAACCTATACTGCCCAATACGAGCCTACCCTCCGTACCTATACCGTTATCTTCTATGACGAGAATGGTACTACCGGACTGGATACCCTCAAAAGCGTAGCGTATGGCACCACACCTGTTTATGTCGGTCCTACTCCTACCAAAGAAGGTACTGCCCAATATTCCTACACCTTTGACCAGTGGGGTGACAATGGTCTGCAACCCGTTAATGGCGACACCTCCTACGTGGCACACTATACCGCCACCGTCAAGCAATATACCATCTCCTTCATTAACTACGATAACACCCCCTTGCAATCGACTCTCGTAGAGTATGGCACTACTCCCGCTTACACCGGCGAGACACCCGTCAAACCGAATACTGATCAATATACCTATACCTTCAACGGTTGGGATCCTGCCGTCGCAGACGTAACAGGTATTGCCACCTATACCGCACAGTTCAGTTCCTCCGTGAACCAATATACCGTTACCTTCTATGACGAGGACGGCACCACCATTCTCCAGCAAAGCAAGTGGGATTATGATGCTACTCCGGCTTATCAGAAGGAAAATCCCACTAAAGCAGGCGACGCACAGTACAGCTACACCTTCGCCGGCTGGGGTAACGGCATTCAGAGTGTAACCGGCGATACCAGTTACGTGGCTAAATACACGCAAACGGTTAATCAATATACAGTTGAATTCTATGCGGATGAAGCGAAAACGCAGAAACTCTATTCCAACGAGTTCTATTTCGGTTCGACTCCGGCATACGAGGGAGCAACTCCTACCAAAGAAGGGGATGCACAATATTCATACACCTTCGCAGGTTGGGGTACCGACGGCATAAAGACCGTTACTGCTGATACCGCGTATGTGGCACAGTTCACCCAATCCGTAAACAAATATACGGTTGAGTTCTATGCCGATGAAGATAAAACGCAAAAACTCTATTCGAATCAGTTTGAGTATGGCGCTACTCCTACCTACAGCGGCGAAACACCGACCAAGGAAGGCGATGCCCAATATTCCTACACCTTCGCCGGTTGGGGTACAGACGGCTTAAAGACCGTTACCGCCGATACCGCCTATATCGCACAATTCACCTCATCTGTGAACAAATATGCGATAACCTTTGAGGTGAAAGGCAACCCGAGTTTGAACTACACCGTGAACGATGTACCGTATGGTACCGTAGTGAACGATTTGGCAGAACTGGTGAAGGCCGCACTGGGTAATACCTTCGAGGATGACAACTACATCTATACCTATGCCGGTCTCGAAGACGTTACGCCTGACGACATCGTAACCGGCACCGCTACTTACTACGTGCTCTACACGGCTGAACCCAAGGTTATTTCCGGCTTTGACCAAGTAGGCGATGCTGCGCGTGCTACCAAAGTCGTTGAGAACGGAGTAATATACATCCTGCGTGACGGTAAGAAATACAACCTCACCGGTGCAGAGGTGAAATGAAACCCAACCATTTTGAACATAAATTTGCAAAGGAACTCATCCAATGGTTACCCGTCGCCCGATTTGAGGGCGAGGTAATCATTGTGGATGAGCCCGACAAAATCCCCGATGCCATTGCGTATCTGAAACGCCAGTCCGTACTCGGAGTAGATACCGAATCGCGTCCCTCCTTTACACGAGGCATCCATTACCCTACTGCGCTTGTTCAAATAGCTACAGAAGAACGCTGCTATCTCTTCCGCCTCAGCCATATCGGACTGCCGCAAGAGTTAGCAGCCGTCTTTTCCAATCCCAATATCTGCAAAGTAGGACTTGCCTTCAAAGACGACCTGAACGGACTGCGACGGTTGTATCCCTTCAAACCGGCGAATTGCATTGACCTTCAGTCCATCGCCGGCAAATACGGTATTCTCGATTTGGGCTTGCAAAAGATGTTCGCCATCTGCTTTGGCAAGAAAATCAGCAAGTCCCAACAACTCACCAACTGGGAGAATGCCCTACTAACTCCCGAGCAGGCACGCTATGCCTCCACTGATGCTTGGGCGACGCTGCTTATCTATAAGGAATTGATGCGTACCGAACCCCTTCCTCCCGCCGAAGCTGCTGAACTAAAACGTGCCGAACTGGAACGTCAATACCTCCATCAGCAGGAAGTCCTCGCCGCCCGACAAAACGCGAAAGACCCCGCAAATGAATAAATGTGAAAAATGTCCAAATAAATGGTAAATGATTAAATGTGAAAATGCCATAGTAGTATTGCGGCCTCATAAAGAAGAATCCGTCCTTCGTTTTCACCCATGGGTATTTTCCGGTGCTATCGCCAAAATTGTTCTGGATAAGAACTACCCTCATGCGCAACCTCAAGAAGGCGAACTGGTAAAAGTTGCCGATTCCACCGGCAAGATTCTTGCTGTCGGACATTGGCAAATTGGCTCTATCGCTGTCCGTATTCTCGCTTTCGGCGTAGAAGAACTCCCTTCGGACTTTTGGAAGCTACGTATCGCCGCTGCATGGCAACTTCGCCAGTCGTTAGGTCTTGTCCGTCCGGATAACAACACCTTCCGGCTTATTCACGGAGAAGGCGACTTCCTGCCGGGATTGGTCATTGACATCTACGCCGATACTGCTGTAGTCCAAGCGCACTCTGTCGGCATGCACCTGCATCGCCATGAAATTGCACAAGCACTCATCCACACCCTGCCGCAAATTAAGAACGTGTACTATAAATCCGACGATACCTTACCTTTTAAAGCACCCGTTTCCGGTGAAAAAACAGGGTATCTCATCGGTTCGAACACCAACGAGGCATGTTGGGCGACTGAGAACGGCCTACAGTTCCGCATTGACTGGCTGCAAGGGCAGAAAACAGGCTTCTTTGTCGATCAGCGTGAGAATCGGGCATTATTGGAGCATTATGCCAAAGACCGCGATGTACTCAACATGTTTTGCTATACCGGAGGGTTCTCGGTCTATGCCTTGCGTGGCGGCGCCAAGTCTGTCACCTCTGTAGATGTCAGCGCCAAAGCGATTGACCTTGTCAATGCCAACGTAGCACGTAATTTCCCCGATTCCACCGCACATTTTGCCTACGCCGCCGATGCCTTTGACTTCCTCAATGGCAAAACAAATGACAAAATGACAAATGGCAAAATAAATGACCCATACGGCGAAGCAGATCGTACGAATGAAATGAGTAAAGAAATGGTAAATGATTTTGGTCTTATAATCCTCGATCCTCCCGCTTTCGCCAAGCATCGCGATGCAATACCGAACGCCTTACGGGGCTACCGCCGCCTGAACGCCAAAGCCATCGAAAAGATTCAGCCCGGAGGGATATTGTTTACCTTCTCCTGCTCGCAAGCGATAGATAAAGAAATGTTCCGCCTCGCAGTCTTTACCGCCGCCGCACAAGTAGGACGAAAGGTGCGCATACTCCACCAACTGCATCAACCCGCCGACCACCCGATAAACATTTACCACCCCGAAGGCGAATACCTCAAGGGCTTGGTTCTATACGTAGAGTGACCCTACCTCACTTTCCCCAATCCGAACACAGATACTGTCCGCCTACGTATCGGTTTTAATGCCTCCATACACGAGCGTAATGTCGCACCGGTCGTGATAATATCGTCCACCAATAATATATGACATCGGGACAACACTTCCGGATGATTGACCGCAAAGATTCCCTTCACATTCTTTTGCCGCGCATTCTTGTCCAATGTTGCCTGTTTGTCATTATATACCTCACGTGTCAAAACAGTCGTATTCATCGGGATTCCCGTCACTTCACTTAGTCCCTTGCCTATCCACTCTGCCTGATTAAATCCCCTATCGCGCAAACGCCTTGGGTGTAACGGTACAGGCACAATCACATCTATCCCGTCAAAGAAATCGGATTGCATCAAATCATACGCCGCCTCCCGAGCCAATAAGTACCCTATCTGCGGATCGGCAAACAGCCCATACTTCATGCTATGAATAAGTTTATGATGCCTATCCCCATGCTCCAAGAACATAAACACGGCTCCTCGCTCAAAAAACGGGAGGTCGCAGAACAGCATCTCCGTCATGTTATCACGGAGCACACCTTGCTCCGTACGCGGAAGCGCATCCATACAAGTGCGGCAGATAATCGGTCCGTCACCAACCGGTTTTCCGCATATATAACACGTTCTTGGAAAGAATAAATCCTTCATATTCTTTATTTCTGCCACAAAAGTATAACAATATTTTGTTATATGCAAAAAAAAGTGTATCTTTGCAGCCAAAATGGATAAATGTATAAATCGTAAATGATAAAATTGTAAATGTTATGTCTTTACAATGCGGAATAGTAGGATTGCCTAATGTCGGCAAATCAACTCTTTTCAATTGCCTCTCCAATGCGAAGGCGCAATCAGCAAATTTCCCGTTCTGTACCATTGAGCCGAACGTCGGCGTTATCACCGTGCCCGATGAACGGCTTATCAAGTTAGGCGAACTGTGTAAACCCGAACGGGGAGTTATTCCGACTACCGTTGAAATCGTGGATATTGCGGGATTGGTAAAAGGTGCCAGCAAGGGCGAAGGGCTCGGCAATAAGTTCCTTGCCAACATTCGCGAAACAGATGCCATCATCCACGTGCTGCGTTGCTTTGATGATGAGAATGTCGTGCATGTGGATGGTACGGTGGACCCCGTTCGTGACAAGGAAATCATCGATGCCGAACTGCAACTCAAAGACTTGGAAACCGTTGAATCACGTATCGCCAAAACAGAAAAACAAGCGAAGGCAGGCGGAGACAAACAAGCCAAACTTGCGCTGGAAGTATTGTTGAAATACCGCGAAGCGCTGTCCCAAGGGCGTTCGGCACGTACGGTTGAACTGGTTAACAAGGAAGAAGAGGCTGTTGCTCGCGAGATGTTCCTCCTTACCAACAAACCCGTCATGTATGTCTGCAATGTGGATGAAGCCTCCGCTGTAACCGGTAACGATTATGTGAACCAAGTGCGCGAAGCGGTTAAAGACGAAAACGCACAGGTGCTGGTTCTTGCTGCTAAAATAGAGAGCGAAATAGCTGAACTCGAAACCTACGAAGAACGCCAGATGTTCCTCGATGAAATCGGGCTGAAAGAGTCCGGAGTAAACCGACTTATCAAGGCCGCGTATGCGCTCTTGGACTTGCGAACCTTCCTGACTGCAGGCTCAGATGAAGTGCGCGCATGGACGTTCAAAGCCGGCTCCAAGGCGCCGCAATGCGCCGGTGTCATTCATACTGATTTTGAACGGGGCTTCATCCGCGCTGAAGTTATCAAATACGAGGATTATATCACACTCGGCGGAGAAGCCGCTTGTCGTGCTGCCGGCAAACTGGCTATCGAAGGCAAGGACTATCTTGTTCAAGACGGCGATATCATGCATTTCCTGTTTAACGTCTAAGTATTGAAGTATCGCTATGATAGAGGCTTTTGAGCAACTGATTGTTTTAAACCCATGGACAATGGCATTTGCCATTATCATCGGTTTTGTGCTGCTTATATACGGCGCCGACTGGCTCGTGGACGGGGCAAGTGCCTTGGCACAGCGATTCGGAGTCAGCCCCTTGGTTATCGGACTTACCGTTGTCGCTTTCGGCACCTCAATGCCGGAATTTATTGTCAGCACCATTGCCGCTATCGAAAACAATACGGAAATTGCCATCACCAATATTCTCGGTTCCAACGCTATCAATACGTTTATTATCCTCGGTTTCACCGCACTTATCTATCCGATAGCCTCACAACGCTCCAGCCGGGTTTTTGATATTCCTGTCAGTATCCTTGCCGGACTCTTGGTGCTCTTCTTTGTAACATACACACCTCCCGAAATATGGTCTTGCGATAATCTCGGTTCCTTTAGTCTGGATAACGGTGCGATTACCTTGGCCGGCGGAATTATACTGCTCTTTATCTTCTGCTCATTCATGGGGCATAGTATCCATGTTGCCAAGGAGAATCCCGATGAAACCGGAGAAATTAAGGTCTTTCCGGTTTGGAAAATGCTGTTACTGATCGTGCTCGGCTTGGTCGGACTGGTGTTAGGAGGCGAGTTAGTCGTGCGTGGAGCAACAGGAGTGGCACATATCCTTGGCGTTAGCGATGCTGTTATAGGACTTACCGTGGTAGCTCTTGGTACCTCCTTGCCCGAGTTAGCCACCAGTTGCATGGCCGCTTTCAAGCATAATTGTGACCTCGCTTTGGGGAATGTCATTGGCAGCAACATCTTCAACGTCTTCTTCATCTTGGGTACAGGAGCCGTTATTCATCCGCTGCCTGCTTATCCGGGCTTATGGCTGGATGCCGCAATGGTGGTCTTGAGTTCCTTGCTTGTGTGGATATTTGTACTATGCTCCAAAAACCATGAGATAAAACGTTGGCACGGGGCCTTATTGGTCCTCATCTATGCCGCCTACCTCACCTATCGCTTAATGTGCATATAAATATTTCGCGCTATGAATAAGTTACGCTACAAAATAGACCTTGTGCTCTCTGCCGGCAAAGGCACACAAATCTTATGGCTTGGCATTATAGTATCATTCCTTTTCGGTATCTTCTACGCCATCAACGCCCTGCTCGATGAGCCGCTCAGTTTGTTTAGCCTGCTGGCCTTAGTACTCAGTCCGGGTGAATTTCGCGAAGAGGGACATTTGACCTTCCAAGTTATCGTCAACCTTATCGGATTGGTAGTCGTCAGCAGTATGCTTATTTCCTTATTGAGTAACATGGTCGAGAATCGTGTGGATGATTTTACACGCGGTATTGTACGTTATAAGTTCAAAGACCATCTGCTCTTCTTGGGCGCTGATGACATGCTTAAAGACACCATCGAAGGGCAGTTCAATACCGATGAGCACCTGCCCAAAGCCATTGTCGTGCTCACCAGTCAGGATGCGGCAGAAATACGCAAACGCCTGTTAGTGGCAATCACGGACAAAGCCATTCGCAAACGGTTGATTGTGCTATATGGTGACCGCGCCCAACGTGAGCAACTGATTTCTGTTTGGGCACAAACCGCGCGACGGGTATATATTTTGGGAGAACCCAATGAGCAGGACCATGATACCAAGAATACGCTCTGCTTGCGGGAACTCAAATCCCTCTCCACAGCCATGGAGTGCTATATGGTATGTGACCATCTCTCCACTCTCCGTATTATGCAGCTCCAAACGGAGCCCCTTCCGCCGATGTTCCATCTCACCGTCACAAACGCATTGGAGAGTTGGGCACAACGTGTCTTGGTAAACCAAGATGGATTCCCGAAACTCTACCGCAAAGAGTTTATCAGTCCTGACGACGATGAATATGTACACCTCGTCCTTGTTGGAGCCACGCAAATGGCGTACGCCTTGGCTATTACAGCGGCGCATATTGCCCATTATCCCAATTTCTTAACCAAACAACGCAGAACGCGCATCTCGTTGATTGATGCGAATATTGAGCCGCACCGAGATTTTCTGCGAAGCCATTACGAGTCACTCTTCCGCCTTTCAAGACAGCACTATATGTGGCTTGAACAAACCGGAGCAAAACGAACCTTGCATTCTGACGATTATACGCCCGCTCCTGAATTTGATTTTCTTGATATTGAATGGGATTTTATCTCTGCTGACGTAGAGTCACCCGAAGTGCGTAACTTGCTGGCTCAATGGAGCAAAGATAAGCAGCAGATGCTCACCATTGCTTACTGCATGCCCGACATGAAGGCCAATCTTGCTACGGCACTCTACGCGCCGGATGATGTCATGACGGAGAATATCCCGCTCCTTATCTACCAACCTACGAACGATGCCTTAGCCGAATGGACCAAGGAGTTTACCCGCTACAAGAATCTCTTCCCGTTCGGAATGCGGCAGGATTGCTATGACAAAACCTTCCGCCGCAGATTGCGCTGGGCAATGGAGGCAAACGAAGCGTACGAAGACAATGCCGCCAAACTGAATCCGCAGCGCAAACGTAAAAACTGGCACGACCTCAAACTGACCTTGCAGTTCTCCAATATGTATTGCGCAAACTATTGCTACGCCGTCCTCCGACATACGGATAAACAGTATTATGCACACTTGGAGCACCAACGCTGGATGGCAGAGCGCCTGTTATTGGGCTACAAAGCCATGAATAAGGCAGACCGTATCCGTATTGAACATACTCCAGAACCTGAACGACAGCGCTTAATGGACGAATGTGACCCCTACTTCATGCATCCGAATATCCAGCCTTTTGAAGAACTGACCGCTAACAGTGTTCACAAGGATGAAGTGATGACTGAATGCCTGAGCAATAAAATGCAGAATCTATAATATTCAAGACTATGGAAGAATATAAGTATTATGCCTTTGTCAGCTACCGCAGTTGTGATGAAAAGTACGCCAAATGGCTGCAAGACAAGATTGAAGCGTATCGTCTGCCGACTACCGTGCAGAAAATGAATGCAACCTTGCCAAAGCACAAACTGCGTCCTTGTTTTCGTTATCACACAGATATTCAGCCTAACGAACTGAAGACCGAACTGCACAACAAACTGGAACAATCCAAATACTTGCTCGTTATTTGTACACCACGCTCCGCGCAATCGCCTTGGGTAGGTAACGAGATTGACACTTTTGTCGAATTGGGACGTCGTGACCGGATTATTCCTGTCATTGTAGAAGGCAAACCATACTCCTCCGATCCCGCAACCGAATGTTACAATCCATCGCTTATAAAGCACTTCCCCCATTCCGACAATATCAAAGAAGACCGTGAGATTCTCGGCGTAAACATCCACGAAGAGGGACAGGGTTCTGCCTTTATGAAACGGGAACGCGCTGTCATTCAAATTGTCAGTCGGATGTTGGATGTCAACTACGACCAGCTATGGAATCGGCAGCGGAGACGTATTATTACTCGCGCGATAGTTACATTGTTATCATGTATCCTGTTTGTGTGCGCCATGACGCTCATGTGGATGTTTAATCAACCGTTTACCACACAGGTCACTCTCACCGAGCAAAGCGTGCATAACGCCAATCTGCCCAACCTGCACGATGCAGTTATATCCCTTTCACTCGGTAACGAAATCAAAAAAGATACACTCAAAACTATCGATGAAATCGGACTTTTCCGCAACCTTCCTGCTCGTATGAAGGGCAAAAATATCCGCCTTACCCTCACCGCCCCTGATTGGCAATCAATAGATACCACACTCGTTCTCACAGAAAGCATCCAACTCCCGATTTCCCGTGACCCGGGTGTGTATGGACACGTTACTTTGTCTGTTTTACAGAATGGCAAACTGCTTCCAAATGCCGAACTGCTATTAGCCGGACATCCGGTGAAATCGGACCAAAATGGCTATATAACGGCTGATATTCCTCTTGAAGAACAATCGCTGGAATATACCTTAGTCAACCCCGCTAACGGCAAGGCAACGATGCTCTTCCCACCCTTCGGTCCCAACGATGCCGCTACATTCTAATGGCTATCAGCACATAAAAAAGAAGGAGAGGCGCCTTGCGTCTCTCCTCGTCATTCAATGACGACACTGTTTTACTCAGCAGCAGGAGCCTCAGCAGGTGCCTCTGCGGGAGCTTCAGCAGCTTCTTCTGCGGGAGCAGCAGCTTCCTCAGCAGCCGGTTCAGCTACAACTTCAGTAGCCTCTTCGCACTTTTGCTCGCAGCACTTGTTGTCAGCTTTCTTGCAGCAACCCATTGCACACAATGCAATAGCAGCAATGAATAATACTTTCTTCATACCTTTAAAGCTTTAAATTTATATAAAAAAGTTAAGATTTCCAAGCACTTTATACACCCATTGGCATAATTACCTCGAAAATCGGCGGCAAAGTTAATACATTTTTTGCGAATGTCAAAATAAAGTAGTAATTTTGCGCATAATTTTTGAATTTTTATGAAATTTAGTACATTTTTGAACCAAACAAAAGCCGGTTTTATCCTTAAAAACCTATTTTTAGCCCTTATTATTGTCATTGTGGCTGTCTTCTTGCTATTAGCATGGCTCAAGCAATATACAGAGCATGGTATTGAGGTCGAAGTCCCGAATATTACCGGCATGTATTTTGAGGAAGCGCGCATGACGGTGGAGAATAACGGATTGAACATTGAGGTCATCGATTCCACCTATTCGCACAAAGTGCCCCTCGGCGCCATTGTGGAACAAGATCCTGTGGCAAACAGCCACTCCAAGCACGGACGCATCATTTACGTTATCATTAACGCTCAATCTGTTCGTCAGGTGCCCTTACCCGACTTACAGGACATCAGTTACCGCCAAGCGGAAGCTACCCTTAAATCATTAGGTATCACCGTCAGCGATTATGTGTATGAGCCTTCCGAATACAAAGATTTGGTGCTTGACGTCCGTCAGAACGGGCGCTCTCTCGAATCCGGCGAACGCTTGGATGAAGGAAGCTCGGTAACCTTAGTCGTCGGACGCGGAAAAGGCACCGACAAAGTAACCGTACCACAGATTTGCGGCAAAAAGATGGCGGAAGCCCGTTCACTCCTGTTGAGCAAATCCCTGACTCTTGGTATTTACGAATACGACGAAAAACCCACTGCTGAGACAGCGGATTTGTTCGTGGTGTACAAGCAGGAACCTTCGGCTGGCACAATTGTTGTTGAGGGTTCACATGTTAACATCTACCTTTCTACCGACATTGAGAAAGCAATCATTGTTTCAAAAGACGATACCGACGAAGATTTCTTCTAAATGCTATCTATGAGCACATGGCAAGACATAGAACCTGAAGAAGAGTTGTGGGAACGCTGGCGATGCGAAGTGGATAAAGGACAAACTCCTGTCCGAATCGACAAGTATCTAGCGGAGCACATGGCAGGCACTTCACGCAACCGCATCCAGAATGCGGCTGATGCCGGCAACGTGCTGGTTAACGGCAAGCCCGTCTCAAGCAACTATAAGGTCAAACCTTTGGATGTCATTCAGGTTTTGCTGGACCATGAACCGCACGACTTTACCATTCAGCCGGAAAATATCCCGCTTGATATTGTGTACGAAGATAGCGATGTATTGGTTATTAACAAGCCTGCCGGACTGGTTGTGCATCCCGGACACGGAAACTATGAGCATACGCTCCTCAATGCGTTGGCATACTATTTTGGCGACAAACTGGATATCAACAATCCCAACATCGGTCTCGTCCACCGCATCGACAAAGACACGTCCGGTTTGTTATTGATTGCCAAAACCCCGGCTGCCAAGACGAATCTCGGCTTGCAGTTCTTTGACCATACCACCGAGCGGACCTACAACGCACTCGTTTGGGGTACATTTGCAGAAGATAGCGGCACTATCGAAGGAGCACTTGCGCGTGACAACCGCGACCGGACAATCTATAAAGTGTGGAATCTAGAGGACAACCCCAATGCAAAAGAAGCCATTACGCATTGGCGGGTTTTGGAGCGTTTCCCTTACGTCACACTCGTCGAATGCCGCCTTGAAACGGGAAGAACGCACCAGATCCGCGTACACATGAAGTATATCGGACATCCGCTCTTTTCCGATGAAAAGTACGGTGGAACCGAGATTCTGAAAGGCCTTCCGACGCAAAAATACAAGCAATATATTCACAATTGTTTCGAACTTTGCCCACGGCAAGTGCTGCATGCCAAAACACTCGGCTTTACCCATCCCACTACCGGGAAACGCATGTTTTTTGATAGCGATTGGCCCGCCGATATGTCTAACTTAATTGAGAAATGGAGGAATTATGTCCCGAATACTTTGGGCTGATGACGAGATTGATCTCCTCAAGCCGTATATCATTTTCCTGCAAGAAAAAGGCTATAATGTGTTAACCGCTAATAACGGCCAGGATGCCATTGATATTTGCCGTTTATCGCAACCCGATATCGTTTTCTTGGACGAGAATATGCCTGGATTAAGTGGTCTCGAAACGCTAGAGACCATCAAATCCTTACATCCGAGTCTGCCGGTGGTCATGATTACCAAAAGCGAGGAAGAGCGAATTATGGAGCAGGCTATCGGCGCGAAAATAGCCGATTACCTCATCAAACCGGTCAATCCCAACCAGATTCTGCTCTGCCTCAAAAAGCACATTCATCAGCGCGAAATTGTGGAAAAACACACCAATCGCGGATATCAGGAGGAGTTCTCCGATATCAGTTTTATGATTGATACCGCAAAGACCTTGGATGAGTGGATGGCCGTCTATAAAACCCTGTCACACTGGGACTTGGAGTTGCAAAACGTCGATTCCTCGATGCGTGAAATGCTTCACATGCAGGCACAGCAGGCCGATGCCGCATTTGCCAAATTTATCGCCAAAAACTACGAGGCTTGGTTCGCATCTTCGGAGCGACCGCTTATGTCACCGGATATCTTCAAGAAAGTGCTGTTCCCCATGCTGGACAATGGTGAAAAGGTATTCTTTGTCGTAATTGACAATTTCCGCTACGACCAATGGAAAACCATTCAACCTGTTGTTAGTGAGTTCTTTAACATCTCGGACGATAGCACCTATCTCTCCATTCTCCCCACTGCAACGCAGTATGCACGTAACGCTATTTTTGCGGGATTGATGCCTGCGCAGATTCAAGAAATGTTCCCCAATCTATGGGTTGATGAAGAGGAAGAGGAGGGGAAAAACCTCAACGAGAAGGAACTTATTCAAACCCATTTGGACCGTTTCCGCAAACACTATGGTTTCTCCTACTTCAAAATCAACGAATCCGACTTCTGCGAACGCGTCATCAAACAACTCAAAGGTTTGCAAACGCCGCTTAATGTGGTTGTTTTGAACTTTATAGACATGTTGTCCCATTCCCGTACCGATAGCAAAATGATGCGCGAACTATGCAACGATGAAGCCGCCTACCGCAGCCTCACACTCAGCTGGTTCAAGCATTCGCCTACATACGAGCTTTTCCGCAGGATTGCCCAGTTGGGCTATAAGATGGTACTGACTACCGATCATGGCACCGTACGCGTACAAAACCCCGTACAAATTGTAGGCGACAAGAATACGAACACCAATCTGCGGTACAAAGTCGGCAAATCGTTAAATTTTCAAAGCAAAAACATCTTTGAAATCGCGCACCCCAAGCAGGTTGGACTGCCCTGCCCAAACATCAGTAGCAGTTATGTTTTCTGTACCGGCGAAGACTTTTTCGGCTACCCGAATAACTTCAATTACTATGCGCAGTACTATCGCAACACGTTCCAGCACGGCGGAATATCCATGGAAGAGATGTTGATTCCCCTTATCACGCTTGACCCGAAGTAATGGCAAAAACCAAACAACATACAAAATCCCGCATCCTTTGGAAACTGCTGCCATCTGTTATTTTATTGGCGGCTTTGGCGTGGGTGTGCTCGCTTCTCTTCTCGCACGGCACTCCCCATGTGGAAAAATACCCGAATCGGCTTTCCGTTCTTACCTATAACACGCATCGGATGGGAATGTATGCCAAAGCGCACGAAAACCGCGTCATTCACTATCTCCAACGGCAGGAAGCGGATATCGTCTGTCTGCAGGAAGTTGATGTATATAAAAACGATAAGTACCTGACACTCTACGAGTTACGCCAAGCACTCAAGAAATATCCATACACCTATTTCGACTTCAAAATCTACGACAAACGCCACCAATACGGTATCGCCGTTTTCTCCAAATACCCGCTCCTGAACAAAACAACCATCAAATATACCTCACGCGGCAACATCTCTAATTTCTGCGATGTGGCTGTGGGTACAGATACCTTCCGGCTGTTTAACAACCATTTGGAATCCAACCGTTTGGATGCGCAAGACTTACCGGATTCCTTGGCTACCGAATCGCTCAAAGCCTCCGCACACCGTATTTCCGATAAACTCGAATCAGCACGCGCCATCCGCCAAAATCAGGCGCGCGCTATACGGCAAGATATAGAGAAGTCGCCCTATCCCGTTATCGTGACTGGCGACTTCAATGCTATTCCCTTGTCCTATACCTACCTCAAAATCCGAGGAGCAGGTTTACGCGATTCTTTTCTCGAAACGAGTTTCGGACGTTGGGGAGCAACTATTTCCAAGCGGCATCTGGGCGCGCGGATTGACTATATTCTGTGTTCCAAGACCTTACATCCGGCTTCTACCCGCATTGACCGGCTCAATTACTCCGACCATTACCCGATGACTTCGGTGCTCGCTTGGTAGTTACTTTTTCTTCTTCTCTTTTTCGCCCATTTCGGGGTCAACAAGAATACGACCGCAGAACTCGCAAACGATGATTTTCTTGCGTTGGCGAATATCCAACTGACGTTGTGCCGGAATCTTCGAGTGGCAACCGCCGCAGCTGTCGCGCTCAACCTTTACAACTGCCAAACCGTTGTGAGCATTCTTACGAATACGCTTGAATGCCGTCAGCAGACGCTCGTCAATGTGCTTCTCCAAATCAGCGGAACGAAGCATCAAAGCTTCGGTCTCTGCCTTGGTCTCTTGAAGAATCGTCTCTAATTCGTTCTTCTTTTGGTTGAGGTCAACCGTCTTCTCCTCAATCTCTGTTACGGTCTTTTGCTTGTCTGCCGTACGAGCCTCCAAATCGGCGGTAAAATTGCGAATCTTCTTTTGGCTCAGCTCAATGTCCAACGATTGATACTCAATCTCTTTGCTGAGATTGTCATATTCGCGGTTGTTGCGGACATTGTCTTGCTGTTCTTTGTAGCGACTTATCGAAGCATTGGCATTCTCAATGCGTACGCGATGGTCGGAAATATGAGTCTCCAGCTCCTTAATCTCGTTCTCGATGTTCGTCAGACGGGTCTTCAAACCTTCTACTTCATCGCCCATGTCTTTTACTTCCTGAGGTAGCTCACCTGCAAGGATTCGCAACTCGTCAATCTTCGAGTCCACTTGTTGCAACTCATAGAGGGCTTTCAGTTTCTCCTCTACGGTTAATTCTTTTTCTTCTTTCTTTGCCATTGTTGTATCTTTTTTTATGTATTATTTTCTCTCTCTTTATTAGGTTATTATTAGGTTATTAATAGGTGATTGGTCTGCCTGTGATATGACCGTAGCCACCTTCCCGTCCAATAATTTCTTAAAAATATCACGCGTAAAATGCTCACTCACCCAATGATCCATGTCTATAAGGCAAATTCGGCCGTTCGCGTCAAGGAACGTGTGATAACGGACATCGGCCGTAATAAACGCATCTGCACCTTGGGCGATAGCCTCTTCCACAAACTCGGCGCCCGCTCCGCCACATAGCGCAACCGTTTGAATTTCACGCTTTGGACCGTTGACATACCGCAAAACAGGCGCATCAAATGCCTTCTTTACGTGAGCCAGAAATGCCTCAAGCGGCATGGGATTGTTCAGTTTACCAATTACGCCCAATCCTTCCGCACTCAATATCTGATACTCCTTCAAGCCGATTTGCCCTGCCATTCTACCACTTACACCATGTAGGTATTTATCCATCGACGTGTGCGCACTATACACAGCTATTCCATGACGAATACAAGCAGCCACACAACGTTCCTGTGGCGTCTGACCGCAAACATGCTTTAACCCGTGAAACAATAACGGATGATGGGAAATAATCAATTCGCAACCCATTTCAATAGCCTCATTGACAACAGCTTCAGTTACATCTGTTGTCAACAAGGCAGTCCGAATAGCTGCACTCGTATCACCCACCTGAAGCCCCGAATTATCCCACTCCTCTTGCGTTCCCCGCGGAGCTACAGACTCTATGATATCAATTATCGATTGAAGAATCAACCTTTTTTAGCTCCGACGCCTGTCTTGGCGGCGGCACCAACTGTTTTCTTTTGTGTTTTGGCTTGGGTTTTCTGAGCCGCTTTCTTCTGGTTCGCAGAATCATCAGCCTTTACCTTTTGCTCTTCCAATTGCGCTTCTTCCTCCTCCACTGTAAAATCGGTGATTCCTGCTCCTATCAGCACATTGTACCATGTTACCAGTTTACGAATGTCGGACGGATAAACACGCTCACGGTCAAAGTTCGGAAGTACCGCAGCAAAGAACGAACGAAGTTCCTCGTTATCTGCCTTTTTAGCATCGATACTGGCGGGCTTCAATCCCTCTTTCGCACCCAATTTGGTCAGCACTTCGCTTAATGACACATCGTCATCCTCCGTAAACATACTTACATCGCCAAGAGATACAATCTTGTCGCGAGCATATGTCGGCATTCGTTTACCATCTACTAACGATTCTACAATCAGCATGTTATTTCCGCGCGATACCAACTTGTAAAGCCCGGGCTTGCCTGTAATGGCGAGGATTTCTTTAAGCATATTCGACCAAGTTTTAGTAATTTGCCGACAAAAGTACTACTTTTTTTGTATATGTGCAAAAAAAAGTGTAATTTTGCAGCGTTTTTATGCGATTAAAGTCTGATGTAAATATTAAAAACCGCCGAGCAACCTTTGATTATCTGGTTTTAGAGCGCTATATAGCGGGGATTCAGCTCTATGGTACGGAGATTAAATCAATCCGCGAATCCAAAGCTTCTTTGGCGGATACGTACTGCCAGTTTATCGGCAACGAGTTGTGGGTCAAGCAAATGCATATTGCCCAATATCGCTTTGGTTCATATACCAATCATGAAGTGCTGCGGGATAGAAAACTGCTTCTTACCAAACGGGAACTCCGCAAACTCCTGCGGCAAACCCGCGAAACCGGCAAAAGTATTATTCCCCTACGCTTATATATCAACGAGAAAGGGTTCGCAAAACTCGAAATAGCTCTCTGTCAAGGCAAGCACGCTTACGACAAACGCCAATCACTCCGCGAACGGGATGACAAACGCGAGATTGACCGCTTGCTAAAACGCTAATTCAACATTATTGGGGCTTCGCAAAAACTCATAATCAATGCGTTACAAGTATTTTTGTGACTGCATGATTCTGACCGTCTGCTGTATTACATAGTACGGTATAAACACCCGTTGACACCCGCTCGCCTCGCAAATTCTTTCCGTCCCAAACAGCTATACCACCATTCGAGCGCGTCTTGCAAACCACATTCCCGCCTCCGTCAATAATGTTCACAACACTATTATCCATAAGACCGCTAATAGTAATAACACCCTCGAAATTTGGACGTACCGGATTCGGAAAGGCATAGACATTGTCATAATCTTCTGCCCCTTCAGATGCATCACTACGGAACGAAGCCAAACCAGCAGCCGTTCCGAAGAACACCTCTCCGGATGTCGGATGAATAGCGATTGACAATATATCATCAGAAGGAAGAGGGGAGTTCTTGGTGGTAAAGTGATATATCGTCTCCGTCCCGTCAGCCGACATTAGGAACACACCGGAAGTCGCCGTACCAAACCACTTGCGATTACCACCATCTACACAAATGGCATTTATTTGCTCTGCATGTAGCAAATAGTCCACAAGATTTGTCCCGTCATTACGGTAAATAATAGGCCGCTGACAGGCATTGGACTGTAAGAATACCTCAGCAGATTCTATATAAAACGGACCGCCCTCTGTTCCTACCCAAATAGCGCCGTCATTATCCTGTGCTACACAATAGCAGTAATTGGGACTAACAGCATTACCGAGTTGATCCGTAAACTCTGCTCGCTTGATAGCATGGTCATCAGAAGGGTCAAAAGGAGTTCCGTTATCATCATGCATAATGACCCCTGCAGTACTGCGAACATCTGTAAACCACTTAGCATTCGGATACTTCCAGTCCTTTATCATCTCCCCGGGAGTGGTTAATACCACTTTCTGCCCGTTACTACGAACATTCAGTCCATACCACATGCCTTGCGGGGAATGAATGTTGATGGCAGTACCGCGACTTCCGCAATTCAGCACCCAGAGATTTCCATGATTGTCAAACATCGCGCCATCGGTACGAACAACTGCTTGCCACTCATCATCATCCAACATAGACTTAAGAGTACTGTTTTTTTCATTATACAGTTGAACCCCGCGACCGTTTAGGAACTCCCCGACACCGGTTCCGTATGATGTAACAAAGAAGTGCTCGGGATTAGCCGGATCAACGGCAAAGTTCATAATATCATAGAATCCATGATTGCCCAGTTGCCACATAACGGTATTAGCTTCGAATGTAGTCCAGTTTTTGGCAGTATAGTCATAGTAGAAAAAGTCTGCCGACCGCCCGAAGCCTGCCGTCCAGCGCCCACCTTGAGCAACCATTAAACGGTCGCCGGCAAACTGCAGACGGTACGATAAATTACTATATGGGCTATTGGGTCTGAATGCTTGGAAAGATTGATTCTTATACCGCATTAATCCCTGCGTCCCGGCCGCCAACCAGTATTCGCCGTTATCAAAGAGCGCATCAAAGGCCACTATTTGGTCGGTAAGTAACGTAACTGTTCCATCCTTCTCTATCTCAATCAACTTGTCCTGCGTCCCCGCCAGTAAATGACTCGCTTGTGAACGAATCCATACCAATCGTTCATTCGTCACTTTCTTCCAAGCCTTGTTTTCCCAACTATACAAAGTCGAATCCTGCAACAAATATAGCGTGCCATCGACCGTCGTAAGTGCCCGCGTCAAAGTATCTTCAGGCAACTTCATGGTTTGCCATTGCGCGTAGTCAATCAGATTATCCTGTAACGCGCCCATATATAGTTCGTCATCGGTAACAGCGTAGAGCGTGTCGCTATTAATTGCCAATGAAATAACATTGATATCGGCCGCCTCTTTACCAATATAGTACGTGTCGGCAATCTCTCCCTTTTTCATATCCAGAATCACGATACCGAACGACATCGCAAAATACGCAAACTCCTTATACAAAAGGACATTATTGAACTGCATCTCTTTGCTCTCGCCCTTGAGATACACATCCGTCAATGTGGTGATACCTTTGTCTGAAAGGAAGTCAATCATTCCGTTTTGATAAACGATAAGCAGCTTATTAACCGCCTTATTGTATGCAATGAGATGGATGTTCGATGAAGATAAACCATTAACCTTATTATAATAGGTCATCGACTCATCTACACGATTCGCTGAAAACAATGCCCCGTCTGACAGAGCAAAGACATCATTATTGGATGCTGTTATAGCGGTCACATCGGCATATGCGGGATGCAACGTCCAATTCAGCATACTGCCATAATCAATATCCTCATCGTCCGAAATAGCCCCGTTGATAGCCGTTTCTTTCTCACTATAAGATACCAATCCCTGTCCTGTTCCAATATACATCCGGCTATTGACACCATCATATGCCAAAGCCAATACCGCATTAGACGGCATTAGCGTGTTGTCTGTGGTATAGTGTTGAACGATTTGGCTGCCATCTGCTGTGAGCACATACACACCATGCGCCTCCGTACCTACCCAAATAGTATTATTATTGTCCCTGCAAAAGGCCGTTACTTCATCGGCGTCCATAAGGTTTGTATCGTCCGGCATCTTGATACGCAACCGACGACATCGATTCGACTCGAAATGATTAGTCCCCTTATCCAATATAACAACTCCTTTATCCGTTCCAACCCACAAATTACCGGCAGGGTCTTGCCAAACCACATTGCAATGCCCAATCGTAATGATGTTCCCGTCCTGGTCTATCCATTCATTGCGCTTAATGCATCTATCATCAGACGAGTCCGTCAATGTCCCGTTATCGTCCCATAATATTAATCCCGGCTCTGCACGGACATAAGGAATCCATTTATAATGCTTATTGGTTGCATCTATCAGCATTTCGCCGGGAGTGTAAATCAGACTCGGCTTACCGTCAATGAGCAAATCCACCCCTACCCAATCTCCTCCTTTCGGTAGCACAACTATGGCGCTGCCGGGACCACCCGCATCCAACACCAATAGGTTTCCCGCCTCATCATACACAGCTCCGTCACAACGCGTATATAGATTAGGTTGATCCGGAATAATCGATGTAAACGGACTGTTATCAGGTGTGAAATGATTCTTTAATTCGTTATCCTCAAACTCATAAACACCTGTGCCATAACTGGTTACAAAGTAGTGATTGTGATTATTCGGGTCTATGGCAATATTCATAAAATCATACACAGGTTTACCTGTCTTGGCACCAATCTCCCAACTCTGAATAGAGGTCCAGCGCCTGTTTTGATACATCATCACATCGCCGGAACGGAGGTATTGCGCCGTCCAACGACCACCGGAAAACATATACAACTTATCGCCATCACACTTCAATCGATAGGGGATATTGGTCAACGGACCATTCGGTTTGTAGGAGAAATGTTCATTGGCATATGTATCCCTGACGATACCCTCATTTTCGCCTGCCTTCCACATATCTCCGTTCACATCCTTACACTGCTTCCCCTTGTTCAGGTCTCGCGGGATACGCCCGGACAGCGGTTCGGACTTCCAAAAACGATAATCCACCACATTATCTTTCAACGAGGCTTTGTAAATCAGTTTTTCCGTAAACGCAAAAATAGAGTCGTCCTTAAATACTATGTCTTCCACCATCACTTCACTCGCCTCCGGACCGATGTAATAGGTGTCGATAAACTCATGCTTGCGCATATCAAAACTGAGAATACCAAACTCCATGGACAAATAAGCACGTCCCTTGTGGAAAGAAATATTATTTGCCCGCTTGCTGGCGGTCATATCCTTATTATAGAAATCGCTCAAGGAAGCAACCTTATCGCCCTTAATGAGGTTTATATATCCTGTACCATACACCACCAAAAGCATATCACTCACATCGTCATACCCGATTTGCCAGATTCCGGCACCATGCATGCCACGTTGTTTGGTCCACTCCACAATGCGTTCCGTCTCTTTATCTACCGAGAACATAACGCCATCCGACAAACCGAATACGCGTTCCTTTCCCATCGCGATTTGGGAAACATCCGTATAGGCAAAATGCGTCTGCCAATCGGCAAATGCACAGATAGTAAAACACAATGATATGGCAAGGAATAATTGTCTCATACTATTCGTTTTTCAATATCTCTGCCAACTTGGCGATTGCCCGTGCACGATGACTGATACTGTTTTTTGTCGCTGCAGGCAATTCGCCAAATGTGCTATCATACCCTTCCGGCATAAAGATAGCATCATATCCGAAACCACTGCTACCACGCTCTTCAGTCGTTATCGTTCCACGCACTTCTCCCTCAACTTGCTGTATGTGGTCGCCGTGTATCAATGTTACCACCGTACAAAAACGTGCACGTCGGTTGGATTGACCCATTAATTCCGTCAAAGCCTTCTTACGGTTATTGGCATCGCAGGCCGGCTCACCCGCCCAACGCGCGGTAAACACTCCCGGAGCCCCATTCAATGCCTCAATCTCCAAGCCCGTATCATCCGCAAATATATATGCCTCACCTTCCTCCCCCTGTTCCTTCAGCCACTGAGCAACCGCCTGCGCCTTAATTAGAGAGTTTGCCGATAACGTATCACCGGTCTCATCTATTTCCGACTCAAATCCTATCTCACGCAGACTGAGCACTTCCATCGGGGCTAAAATACGACGTACTTCTTCCAATTTATGCGTATTATTCGAAGCAAATATTAATCGTTTCATGGACATATCTCCGTAATTTGCCACAAAAGTACAACAATATTTGCAAATGTGCAAATAAATGACTACTTTTGCAGCAAAATTCTAAATTTATGAGAAAAATTACACTTTTACTTACAGTTCTAACCCTTTATATGACCGCTTTCGGTCAAGTGGACAAGATTGTTGGCGATTGGAAAACAGTTGACGACAAAACAGGTGACAATTTTGCCATCGTACACATTTATAAGGCCACAAACGGATTGTATTATGGCCAGATTACCAAGATGTTGGTAGGACCGGCAGACCTCGTTTGCGATAAATGCGAAGGAGCAGACCACAACAAACCCGTTGAAGGGCTTATTATTGTTCGCGACATGAAGGCCGTTGACGGGGAATTACGGGAAGGAAAAGTACTTGACCCGGAATCCGGCAAATTCTATTATGGCAAGATCTACCTCAAAGACGGCCGTCTCGTTTTGAGAGGCAGCCTTGACAAATTAGGTCTCTTGGGGCGGAATCAGACTTGGTTGCCGGCTAACTGATCTCCAAGTATCCTTTTCGCCGGCTCACAGCCGCTTGTGATAATGATAATCCGAGTAGTCTGGATTCTTCTCGGTATCATGACTGGCAGGAAACCACTTCTCCCAGAAGCGGGGAAACTTTAGTTTGTCCTTATACTGCCACCAAAGAAGTAATATCAGACCGAACAACATTCCGCCAAGGTGGGCAAAATGCGCCACATTATCCCCGGGCAGACTGCTAAAACCGGCAAATAACTCCACTGCCGCATAGCCGATTACCATCCATCTTGCCTTAATCGGTATAGGTATAAAGAACAAATACATCGGCACATTGGGGAACAACCAACCGAAAGCCAGCAAAATACCGAATACCGCACCCGAAGCACCTATCGTTACCACCTGATTGGCATAATTGAGCATCACCGATTCTGCACTATAGGTCGCCAACAGCGACTGAATCTTCAGCCCCCAAACCACTTCCTGAATCACTGCCGCACCGACTCCGCATATAATATAATATATAAGGTATCGTTTCACACCCCATTCTTGTTCCAGTACCGGACCGAACATCAGTACTGCAAACATATTAAAGAACAAATGCGAAAATCCCCCGTGCATAAACATATACGTTAGCGGCTGCCACCAGTGAAAATCTAACGCGGATATATAATGCAAACCCAAAATCGGATACAAATCAATCCCGTAACGACGGAGTAAAGTATCCAGTAACCAGAGTATGATATTCGCCATTAAGATGGCTTTTGTGATAGTAGGTAAATTTCTCATAACGAGCGCAAAAGTACTACATTTTTCGGACATTTACACACAAAAAACGTGCTTTTTTTGCAAAAAACGCTAAAAAAAGCACTTTTTTATGCAATTTTTACATTTTTTCTTTGGCATTTCAAAAAAAAGCAGTAACTTTGCAATCGAAAATCGCGCTCACATTGGGCGACGAGATATAGTTAAACGTTTAATTATTAATCAAAAAATCTGTAGTATGAATAAATCAGAACTCGTAGCTGCCGTAGCAGCTAAGGCTGAAATGTCAAAAGCCGCAGCTGCAAAAGCTGTTGAAGCTACTTTTGAGGCAATGGCTAAAGCACTGAAAAATGGTGAGAACGTACAACTGATCGGTTTTGGATCGTTCGCAGTTGTAAAGAAAGCTGCTCGTCAGGGTATCAACCCCGCAACGAAAGCTCCTATCACTATCCCTGCAAAGAACGTTGTTCGTTTCCGCGCTGGTGCGAAACTCGCTCTCTAATCTATCAAACTTTAGGAAAAACGAGTTGCTCGCTGGGCAACTCGTTTTTTGTCAAAAATCAAAACTTCTACTATGTTAAACATTATTCTTGGCGGAGCTCCGGGGAGCGGAAAAGGCACCCTTTCCGAACTTATCGTAAATAAATATGGCTTGCAGCACTTGAGCACGGGAGATGTCCTCCGCGCTGAGATTGCTTCAGGTAGTGAACTCGGACGCGAAATCAATGACCTTATCTCGTTGGGTAATCTCGTTCCCGATGCCCACATGATTAAACTCTTGGAAAACTATCTGGATACCGTTCCCGCAAATTGCAAAGGTGTCATCTTTGACGGTTTCCCGCGAACCGTGGAACAGGCACGTGCCCTGACTATTATGCTTGCCTCCCGTCAAATGGATGCGTATATGTTGGATTTGTACGCAGAAGAAGATGTCATCATGACGCGTCTTATTCGTCGGGGACAAACCAGCGGACGAACAGACGACAACTACGAAACCATCAAAAAACGTCTGAAAATATACAACGACACCACCAAACCCATCAGCGACTACTACGTTAAACTCCATAAATACTTTATGATAAACAGCAACATCAATCCCGAGTGCACTTTCGCGCAGATTGATGTGATTCTCAGCCAATTATATAAATAATGCCATCCGGAAACTTCATAGACTACGTTAAGATTTACTGCCGCTCGGGAAAAGGCGGCGCAGGGTGTATGCACCTGCATCGTGCCAAATACGTGCCTAAAGGCGGACCTGACGGCGGTGATGGCGGTCGGGGAGGACATATCATTCTCCAAGGCAACCGCAATCTGTGGACGCTGCTCCATCTGAAGTATCAGAAGCATATTATGGCTACCGACGGAGGTAGTGGCGGACAAAGTCGGAGTTTCGGCAAAGACGGCGAGGATAAAATCATTGAAGTGCCCTGTGGTACGGTGGTTTATGACGGCGATACCGGCGAATGGCTGACCGAAGTAAAAGAGCACGGACAACGGATTGTGCTGCTCAAAGGAGGAAAAGGTGGACTCGGAAACTGGCACTTCCGCACAGCTACCAACCAAACGCCTCGTTATGCCCAACCCGGCGAACCGTGCGAAGAACGGAATATCATCCTGCAACTCAAAGTTTTGGCGGATGTCGGACTGGTCGGTTTCCCCAATGCCGGCAAATCAACCTTGTTATCCGTCGTTTCTGCCGCCAAACCGGAGATTGCAGACTATCCCTTTACCACCTTAGTCCCGCAGCTCGGTATTGTCAGTTATCATGACGGACAATCCTTCTGCATGGCGGATATCCCCGGAATTATCGAAGGTGCCAGCGAAGGAAAAGGTCTCGGATTGCGATTCCTGCGTCATATCGAACGCAATGCTGTACTCCTCTTCATGGTGCCGGCTACCAGCGAAAAAATCGAAAAAGAATATAAGATTCTACTCTCCGAACTGGAGAAATACAATCCCCAATTACTCACCAAAGCACGTATTCTCGCCATTTCCAAGTGCGACACGCTCAATGACAAAGACTTGGCTAAATTACAAAAGAAAACCGATAAACTCGCCGAAAAACTCGGTATCGAAGTAAAACTGATTTCCAGTATCAGCGGCCTTGGAATCAACGAATTGAAAGACGCCCTTTGGACGGAACTCAACAAAGAGCAGAACCAAGTGATTGAAATTTCCCACTTACCCATTGAGGTTACTGTCATCGAAAAAGAAGAAAATGACCAAATGGTAAATGACCCAATGGTAAATGAACAGACTATTTATCTCAATGAAGTGGAGGAAGAGTGGGATTTATCCAAATATCGTGGAATAGGTTGGGATGAGCAGTAATAAGCCTGGATATGAGAGACTTATCGAGTGGCGCGAACGCCATATCAGCGAAAAGCAACTGATCCTCATTCTCAGTTTCATTGTAGGTGCCCTTTCCGCATTGGCTGCGGCGCTTTTAAAATCCCTCATCCATCTCATCCAGTATCTTATTGAAACCTACCTCATTGCCGGTGAGCATCACTTCTGGTATTTCATCTCACCGATGATTGGTATTGCATTGGCGTCGTTGTTTGTCTATTACATCGTCCGCGACGACATCTCGCACGGAATAACAAAAATCCTCTACGCCATCTCCCAACGCAAATCCATCATCAAAGCCCACAACATGTGGACTTCTATCGTTGGTTCCGGCTTAACGATTGGTTTTGGTGGTTCTGTCGGCGCTGAGGCGCCGATTGTGCTTACCGGTGCCGCCATCGGAAGCAACCTTGCCAAATTCTTCCGGCTTAACCAAAAGACCATGATGCTTATGATTGGCTGCGGCGCGGCTGGAGCCATCGGAGGTATCTTCGAAGCACCGATTGCAGGATTGGTCTTCACGCTGGAAGTTCTGATGATGGACTTGACCATGGCCTCGGTAGCCCCCTTGCTTATCTCGTCCGTCACCGCAGCAACCATATCCTATATCTTCACCGGCACAGAACCGATGTTTGTGCTCCGAACCATTGAACCCTTCGCCATCTCTCGTATCCCGTGGTACATCGTGCTTGGTATCCTTTGCGGATTCGCTTCACTCTATTTCACGCGGGGAATGAACTTCTTGGAACGCTGGTTCATAAAACACATCCGCTCCATCGGCGCAAAGATTATTGTCGGCGGCGTCACGCTCGGTATTTTAGTGTATCTCTTTCCGCCCCTGTATGGTGAAGGATACGGCGTTATTGCCGATTTGATTAACGGCGAATCACAAAGCGCCATTCAATATAGCCCGTTTGCTCAACTCGGTTCCACCAATTGGGTGATTCTCGGCTATTTCCTACTAATTATATTATTAAAGATTGTCGCTTCTGTAGCCACCAATGGTGGTGGCGGTGTCGGCGGTATCTTCGCTCCCTCACTGTTTATGGGGGCATTGGTTGGTTTTGTAACCGCCAGATTGATGAATATGCTTGGAATCGTTGTGCCGGAAAGCAACTTCGCCCTTATCGGCATGGCGGGACTCATGTCCGGCGTCATGCACGCGCCGCTTACAGGTATCTTCCTCATTGCCGAACTAACCGGCGGATACCATCTCTTCCTCCCCCTGATGATTGTATCTGTCTCTTCGTTCCTCATTATCAAACTCTTCGAACAGCACAGTCTTTACGCTATGCGTCTGGCGCAGAAAGGAGAACTGCTGACCCATAACAAAGACCGCTCCATCCTCACGCTGCTCAAGATGGATAATGTCTTGGAAACGGATTTAACAACGGTACTACCGGAAATGACACTTGGAGAACTGGTCAAGTGTATTGCTTCCAGCCACCGGAATATCTTCCCTGTGGTGGATAGCAAGGGTGTCCTGAAGGGCGTATTGTTATTGGATGAAGTGCGGAATATTATGTTCCAGCCGCGATTATATAACCGATTCACGGTGAAAGACCTGATGAATTCGCCGCAAGCACTTATCTACGATGACATGGCAATGGAGAAGGTCATGGAAATATTTGAAGACACTGGTGCTTGGAATCTGCCGGTGGTCAACCGGAAAAAGAAATACCTCGGCTTCGTCAGCAAATCCAAAATCTTCGAGTCCTACCGCCACGTACTCGTCCACTTCTCAGAGGAGTAACCCCATTCCCCTCTCCATCTGCTTTGAGCCTTATTGCTTTAGCATCACCTCCTTTTATCACCTTTTTTCACCGCTTGTAGAGCCATAACCCGTCACCGCTCACCCGTAACCCATAACCCTTCGCCTTTATTACATTGTCCCCTTTGCTCGCATATTTGCGAGCAGAAAACACTTTGCTTTTCGATTTGAGTCGAAAATGTTTTTGTTGTTTTTTCTTTTTAATGATTTATACTCAATGGAGTACGGAATTTAGTGATTTTAAAGGCTAAAAGTTTACTTTTGAGGCTTTAAAAGCAGTAAATTATGTTAGATGGTACATCTAAATCATTAAAAAGTGGTTTTATCGGTTTTTGTCTAATATTATTGCATCAGTAGTAATATATCATAAATCTTAAATTTGATATTGTTTTTACTTTATTTTTTTATATTCTTATTTATGTAATTTATACGTGATTTATAGGTTATTTATAGGTGATTTATACGTTATTTATACGTTAATAGGCAAACTGAAGTATAAGAGTAATATAAGAACACTATAACCACA
>Ga0310786_10002404_pt1 | contig 28694 bp, 30 predicted proteins | sample AusTroGonzalo_MG_FD_203881 | JGI IMG/M metagenome (GOLD analysis project Ga0310786, IMG submission 203881) | Bovine rumen microbial communities from tropical cattle in Woodstock, Queensland, Australia - Gonzalo_03 (v2) (version 2) | ecosystem: Host-associated > Mammals > Digestive system >...
GAGAGGAGTGGATGGTACTTGATGACCAGTATTTCACCTTCGAGGCCGACAGCCGCATCTACTCAGTGAAAGATATTCTGAAGGTTTGATTGGCATACGCCGATTGTTCTGATATTGACGTTGTGTAAATAATAATTTTAAAATTACAAACGAGTAATAACTATATGATATAGACGAAGATTTAGAATAAAAAGACATAATTGAGCTTGAAGTGCTTGTTCTCCTTGATTGAAGACTGGTAATCTATATGAAACGGGAATAAGACAACGGAAAGTTCACGCGTTGGCGTGAAATATTCGTTCCTTATTTGTTTCAAAGGTATTTACCAGTCACCTAATCAAGAAATAAGGATTCATTGACGAAGGTTTCGCGCCTTTTTCATATCCTCATCACACTATCGATATCTGGCTCAAGGTTCAAAGGTAGAGTATAGATTGGTTAACATCAAAAAAAACACGATGAAGAACTCAATTAGATTCGTAATATTAATAAGTATGCTACTATGTGCATCAAACTCATTGTTTGCACAAAAACTGTCACCATACGAACAGAAACGCTATGATCTGGCTGCCCAAACAGCCACCGAGATAATCATGGAAGTACCAGACCTTGCCATTATGATGGGACTTTCTGGAGTCAAAAAGGAGGACTTCACAAACAAATATGAAGAGATGGATTTCTTCGAGGGCTTGATTCAAGCAGTCGGTATTTCTGCTGTTTACGCAGGTAGTGCCGATTATCAAAGTTATAAAGTAAAGGATATTTACAAGACCTGGACAGAAAAACGGCGAGATCTTGACAAAACAAGAACAAAGGCAGACGAGCAACGAGAGCAAGCACGCAAAACCCAAACAGATAACGGCCTTCCCCCAAGAGGCACAAAGGCCTTACTTCTGCATTCTATAAAAAAAGACTTTGCAAAATGGGCGGAAAAGGGTGAGTTTGAAAAAACAAGCGAACTAATGGTACGGTACAGAGATTATGGCATCCATGTTTTCGACAGCATCTGCCTCATTTACACTTGTGGTAAATATAGCGTCGCTTTTTCCTCCGAAGCCACAGACATCAAGTCCTTACAATATGATGCCGACAACGAGACGTACACCATGGAGTTTACGTATGGAGAGAACTCCAATCCGCGAACAATCATCGGAAAAGCAGCCGTTCCCATATCTTTTGCAAAAAGGAAACGTTATGAGGATTTGGTAGTATCCTCGTTAAGAGTTGTTGATGGTTTGATTGTACCGAGAGAGATACAAATTGTTTTTCTCAACGATGAGTGGGAACAATACACCGCCACATTTGTTTTTGACAGCTTATCAAAAGAAAAACCACTAAATGTTTGTTTCTCAGAAATCGGATTTGAAGGAAATGTACCTGTCGAATTGCTTTCCCATTGCATCAACCCTGGAGAAAAACTGAAAACACAGAAACGGGAAGCTTTTGTGAAAGACAGCATCGTCAAACGTGCGCGTTTCGTGAGAGACAGCATCAGAAAACGGGAACAATTTGTGAAGGATAGCATAGAAAGAAGGGAACGTTTCGTGAGGGATAGTATTGCCGAGCGGGTACGCTTTGTTAGAGATAGCATACAGGAAAGAAAGAGGATAATAGAAGCGGCAGACTCCCGATATAGCACGTGGCTGAGATCCTTCGAACAAAATGTAGAACATTCGTATTTGCCTTATATCGGGGACATCTGGAAGCTAACAAATATAGACGGCAAAATAATGAAATGCTCCTTCGAGGGAGATGTGCTTACACTGAAATGCGGCAAGAAAACATTTAGCGGAAGATTCTCGTCGAAAAATGTCAAGACAGAAATTGGAGAAGTCTATCAACAGAAGAACGGATGGGAATGGGACAGGACAAAAAGAAATACCATTGCAAACGAGGATGGAACACTTGTAATACATAGGTTTGCTACTCATGCATACGATTTTGTAATTCTGATAGACCGGAACAATGTTGAAGTATATGAAATAAGTGATTCCGTAAGGAAGAAACTAAAAGATACAAGTTTAATAAGGTAAATAGAGTCCAAACTTTCTTGCAATAGCAAAAATGACTCTCGAAAGTGTGTATCAAAATGGTAACTAAAAAAGAGAGACCGGACGGTCTCTCTTTTTTAGTTACTGTTTCGGCTGTCTCACGTAGTGCGGCATCTCGAAGGGGATTTCTATCGAGTATTCGATGAGGCCGCCGAAGCTGCCGTCCTCCTTGTGCCAGGGGGTCTGGTAGATAAGTTTCTTCACCTTGCTGCCGTCGGCGAGGGTTTTCTCGATGGTGTAGGCGTTCAACTCTTGATGCTCAAGCAGCCCTTTGAGCTTGGTCTTGGCAGGCTCGGGGTGGCAGTTCATCAGGTTGTAGCCGATAATCTTCTGCCCGTGGCTGTTGACGTCGGCCGAATGCTGGTTCATGTCGAGGATATTGCCCTCGGCGTCGCACACCGTGATGGCGATATTCTTTAGGTTCTCAAAATAATTATCCATATCTATTCTATTTTAAGTCAAGTAAATAAGTTACAGGTTTCATTCCCTTTCGAAAAGCGAAATTACGAAAAATATTTGAATCCTGACAAAGCATAGTCACTCCAAATGTGGGGACATCTGAAAATAAATTTCGCTTATCCAAATAAAATGTGTATTTTTGCAGTCGCAAACGAACAAAGAGTCATGGGTAAACTGGCGTTCATACTCCGCTTTATCCTTTCGGTCTTCCCGGCCGACAAGGATGAAAACCGACGCCATATACATGTGGTGCGGCGTGGAAGCAAACCCTCGCATCGTGGCGACACGGTGGCCAAAATATGGATTGAGGAAAATGGTGAGAAGAAAATCGAGGTGGCATGGTCACAGCTTTCTGCCCCTGAAGAACAGATGATTATTGAGGCTATCGATCAGCACTGGGCCGAACTCAACAACCTCATCGACCAAGTGTTTGAAGGAAAGAAAATACAAGTGAAACGAATCAAATAACCATAGATATGTGCAAGTATAAAGACACCGATTTGGGTATCAAGAAACTGGATTTTGGACAGAAGCGCGGCATGATGGCGGTCTATCTGACCGATGGACGTGTGGTACTTGTTCCCGTCAGTATGTTCCCTGACATCAAAAGCCTCAGTCGCAAACAGCGAGAGGAGTGGATGGTACTTGACGACCAGTATTTCACCTTCGAGGCCGATAGCCGCATCTACTCAGTGAAAGATATTCTGAAGGTTTGATTGGCATACGCCGATTGTTCTGATATTGACGTTGTGTAAATAATAATTTTAAAATTACAAACGAGTAATAACTATATGATATAGAAGAAGATTTAGAATAAAAGACATAATTGAGCGGACGCTCTTGTTTCCTCTGGTAAACGGTCTGGAAAACTTTTATCATGATACGGAAATAAGTATGCGGATTGCTTCACGCGTTGGCGTGGATTCTTTCCCACTTATTTGTATCGAGGTATTCCAGACCACCTACCAGAAAATAAGCGGCTGTTTATGAAAGGATCTGCGCCTTTCTCTTTTGACAATTACACAAATACCTAATCAGTTTAATAATAAAAAGATATGAAGAAAGCATTAATGTCTGTTTTATTTGCAGCCATACTGATGATTGGATGCGAGCAAACACGGCCTGTGGTACGAGAGAAACAGATACGTGCCGCAGAAGCCCAAGCAGGAATCATCACAGAACCGATGGTGTTGGAAATTGAAAGTGTTTCCGAGCAGCCGTTGACGGATTCTACAGTGTTTAACGTCGGTATGTACACCGATGCTGCTCAACTGAACGCAGCTCTCCCCGAGTACAAGCAATATGCATTGGAGGAGTTTGTTTTCAAGAGCGAATTTGACATGATTGTGAACGCCACGTTTCATACTTATACCCGCAACGACAGCAGGGAACTTGTTGTTGTAGTCAAAGGGTACGGCGTAAAGTACAGGAAAATGCGCAAAGCCACCCCTGACGATGTTTGGATGTCTAACTTTATAAGGGGAAAGCAATGAAAAAGATTGTCGGTTTAATCATAATAGCTACGATAGCCAACGTCGGAGTGAATGCCCAGGAGGTCATAACACTATCCCAGGGCCACAATGTGAAGACAGCAAAAGTTACGCCTTTGTATCGGCCAATGGGTAATGACATACGAATAGCCATCGGTGGCCCTGTAATAATAGGAATTGAGTACAATCGTTGGATTAAGCCGTGGTTAATGGTTGGAGCAGGAACTGGATACGGAATGGTAAGGTGTATGGAAATCATAAATACTCCTGCATATACCAGTTATTATAGCGGATATTACATTCCGGCTAAATATGAAATTGGTTCAAGGGTTGGTTTCGGCATCCCTTGGTATGCTGAAGCTGAGTTGCGGACACCCAAATACAAATGGTCTGCGTTCTTTAATCTCAAAATGGGATATGGAGTAGGTGTGAAATACTATGGGATTTTCAAAGAAGGTACAATGTATTGTGACCAAGATGAAAATAACAACCCTGTATATGGCGATGTGAATTACGACTGGAAGCCATTCTTTATGCTTGCAACAGCAGGATTCGGTTACAAAGGGTTCAGTATGGGAATTGGTGCTGGTCTTCTCGGTGGCATCAGGAGTGCTAGCATACTGATTGCATACGATATTCCTTTGAAATAGCCCAAGCAAAATAGGAAATGGTCGAAATGAACCATTTTTTCTGACCAAAGGCCTGCAAGGAATTCACCAACCTCGAAAAAAAACTTGCGCAGGTACAATTGGAGTAATTAGCTCCAAATTGACCTGCGCAAGCAATTCGTTGAATTAGATTAATTCGCCGTTTCTTTAAAGGTTATTTGCACTGCAGGGCGGCGAGGGCGATGCTGTAGAGCTTGGTCTTGGCGCTGTCGCCGCGGCTGGTGAGGACGCAGGGGACGCGGGCACCCATGACCATGCAGGCGAGCTCGGCGTGGGCGAACTTGGTGCAGGCTTTGTAGAAGATGTTACCGCTCTCGATGTTGGGGAAGAGCAGGCAGTCGGCGTCACCGGCGACCTCGCTGGTGAGCTTCTTGGTCTGGGCGCTCTCCTTGTCGATGGCGCAGTCGAGGCTCAGAGGACCGTCGACCACGGCACCGGGAATCTGGCCGCGCTGGCTCATCATACCCAGCCAGGCACCTTCGGCGCAGGCGGGCATACCGGTCGAGACCTGCTCGGTGGCGGCGAGGACGGCCACTTTGGGTTTGGGGTTCTCCAGGCTCTTGGCCACGCTGATCTCGAAGTTCATGATAGCCTGTTTCTGCTTGAAGTCGGGGGCGGGGATAATGGCCATATCGGAGCAGATGAGCAGCTTGTGGTAGGCAGGAACTTCCATGACGGCCATGTGGGTCAGCATGTCGTTCTTCTTGCCGGGCATGAGGCCGCTCTCCTTGTTGAGGATGGCGCGCATGTACTTGTCGGTGCTGAGCAGACCCTTCATCAGGAAGTCGCCCTTACCCTCGTTGATGAGCTTCACGGCGAGAGCGCCGGCCTTGTTGTCGTTGGCCTCCTGGACCATCTCAAACTTGTTGGGGTCGATACCCTCTTCGGCGCAGACTTTCTTCATGGTCTCGATGTCGCCCACGAGGGTGGCCTCGACGATACCGCGGTCGATAGCGGCGCTGACGGCGGCGATGGTGTGGCTGTCGTTGGCATAGGCAGCGACGAGACGTTTCTTACCTTTTGATTTGACCAGCTCAAGCAGGTCGTCAAGTTTCGTAATCATGTTGGTATTGAATTTGTTATTGTTTATTATGTGTTTTTTTCGAGAGTGCAAATATAAGAAATATTTTAATACTTGGGCGCCGAAACAAAAGAATTATTTGCGGGTATCAGTTTTTTTGTGTACTTTTGCATTTCGATTTAAAACGAATACGTTATGTCCGACACACTGGTTATCACCCCGACTTACAACGAGAAAGAGAACATCGAGGCTATCATCCGCAAGGTCTTTTCACTCCCCAAGGAGTTCGATATGCTTATCATTGAGGACAATTCACCCGACGGTACGGCCGATATCGTGAAGCGATTGATGCAGGAGTTTCCCAACCGCTTGTTTATCGTGGAGCGCAAGGGCAAGCTGGGGCTCGGCACCGCTTATCTCGACGGTATGCGCTGGGGCAACGAGCATGGCTATGACTATATGATTGAGATGGATGCGGACTTCAGCCACAATCCCGATGACCTGGTGCGCCTTTACGACGCCTGTGCCAGCGGCAAGGGCGATGTGGTGGTGGGCAGCCGCTATGTGGGAGGCAAGATCAGTGTGGTCAACTGGCCTATGGGGCGCCTGATGATGAGCTACTTCGCTTCGAAATACGTTCGTCTGGTGACCGGCATGAAGGTCTGCGACGCCACCGCCGGCTTCGTCTGCTGGAGCCGTCGTGTGCTCGAGAAGATGAAGTTCGAGAAGGTGAAGTTTGTCGGATACGCCTTCCAGATTGAGATGAAGTACACCGCCACACGTCTGGGCTTCAAGGTCTACGAGGTGCCCATTATCTTCACCGACCGCGTGTTGGGCGTCTCGAAGATGAGCATGAAGATTTTCAAGGAAGCCTTCTTCGGCGTCTTCAACCTGCGCTTCCGCAACTGGCGGAACTACTAAATTTCCTGCTTCGCGAGATCTCGTAGATCTTGTCGATTTGCTGACGCATGGATTTTGACGACATAAAATATGAAGTTCGTGGAGCGGCTATGGAGGTGTACAGCCACTTTGGACCGGGATTGTTGGAATCTGTGTATGAGAAGGCAATGATACGTGAATTAGAGCTTCGAGGGCTGAAGGTACAGTCTCAAGTCAGTATTCCGATAATGTATAAAGGCTCTCCGGTCGGCGATGATTTGCGAATGGATTTATTTGTAGAAGACGAATTGATAGTTGAACTGAAGTCTGTTGAGGAAATCAAGGATGTGTTCTATAAACAATTGCGTACCTATTTGAAGTTAATGAATAAGGAAGAAGGCCTTTTGATTAATTTTGGAGAATATGATTTCAAAAAGGGACTGCGCAGAGTAACAATATAAACCTGCTTAGCTCGCGTGAGCGAAGCGCAACGCGAATCTACAAGATCCACAAGATCTCGTGAGCGGAGCGAGCAGGAGAAACAAGAATAAACAGAGATTAACAGAAATATGAAGAAGATTCTAACGATTGCGGCGGTGCTGCTGATGTCTGGCATCGCTTTTTCGCAGGAGAAACTCCTGCAGTGGGACCAGCTGATGGACCGCAGCCTCTATCCACAGCGTGAGATGATGAGCTTTGTCTTTGCCCCCGATGGCAAGACGGTCACCTACTACAAGGATGGTGTGGACAAGGGCTATTATGGCTTCGATGGCAAAAAAGAGTTCAAACTCACCGAGGCCCAGCAGGACTGGCGCAAGCCCGTAAAACACAATCCCAAACAGGAGGAGCGTGTGGAACTGAAGGAGGGCAGCCTCTATGTCGACGGCAAACTTGTGGAACGTGGCGATGGCTACAATATCGTCCTCGGCGAGAGCGTGCACCGCAACGAGTTCGGCATCGACGGCGGCCTCTTCTGGTCGCCTAAGAGCAACCGTCTGGCCTTCTACCGCATGGACCAGAGCATGGTGGTGGACTATCCGCTGGTGAATACCAAGGCCCGCGAGGCTGAGCCCAAGCCCATCAAATACCCCATGGCCGGTATGAAGAGCCACGAGGTGACGGTGGGTGTGTGGGACACGAAGACAGAGAAGCTTGTCTATCTGAATACCCGTAAAGACACTACCGTGCATGAGCGCGAGATGTACCTCACCAATATCGCCTGGAGTCCCGACGAGCAGTATGTCTTCATCGCCAAGGTGAACCGTGAGCAGAACCACATGTGGCTGGAGCAGTATGACGCCGTGAGTGGCCAGCTGGTCAAGGTGCTCTTCGAGGAGACCAACCCCCGCTATGTGGAGCCCTGCGAGCCCATGATCTTCACCCCCAAGGGCGACCAGTTCCTCTGGTTTTCGCTGCGCGACGGCTACAAGCACCTGTACCTTTACAACCTCGACGGCACGCTGGTGAAGCAGGTGACCAAGGGTGAGTACGAAGTCGAGGGCTTTATCCAGTTCGACAAGAAAGGCGAGAATATCTTTGTCTATGCCAACCCGGGCAATCTTGCTGGCCGCGATGCTTTTCGCGTCAGTTTAAAGACTGGGAAGAAGCTCTGCCTCACCTCGGGCGAAGGCACCCACAGCGTAGTGCTCAACGAGGACGGCACAATGCTCATCGATGCCTATAGTACGGTAAAAATGCCCTATAGCGTGGTTTACAGCAAGGTAAAGTATGGCAAAAAAACCGAGATAGACCGTAAGACCCTCTATACAGCCGAGAACCCTTTAAAGGACTATGCAATGCCTAAGGTTGAGCTCGGCACCATCAAGGCCGCCGATGGCAAGACGGACCTCTACTACCGCCTGATTACGCCTCCCAATATGAAATCCGGCGAGAAATACCCCACGCTGGTGTATGTCTATGGCGGCCCGCATTCGCAGCTGGTCACCGACAGCTGGCTGGGTGGCGGCAACCTCTACTTTATGTTCCTCGCCCAGCAGGGCTATGTGGTCTTCACCGTCGACAACCGCGGCACCGACAACCGCGGCTTCGAGTTCGAGAGCTGCACCCACCGTCATCTTGGTGAGATTGAGATGGCCGACCAGATGGAAGGAGTAAAATTCCTCAAGAGCCTGCCCTATGTAGACGAGAACCGCATGGGCGTGGAAGGCTGGAGCTTCGGCGGCTTCATGACCATCACCATGAAGCTGGCGCACCCCGAGGTCTTCAAGGTGGGCTGCGCCGGTGGTCCTGTCATCGACTGGAAGTGGTACGAGATTATGTACGGCGAGCGCTATATGGACATGCCGCAGGAGAACCCCGAAGGCTACGAGGCCAACTGCCTGCTCAACAAGGCCAAGGACCTTGAAGGCCGCCTGCTGGTCATCCAAGGCGCAGAAGACAACACCGTGGTGCCGCAGCACAGCACCGAGTTTATCGAGCGTTGTATCAATAACTTCAAGCAGGTAGACTATTTCATGTACCCCCACCACGAGCACAACGTCCTAGGCCGCGAACGTCTGCACCTGTACTATAAGATGTTCCAGTACTACGAGGATTACTTGAAATAGCCAACCAAGGCGTTGTAAGTCTTGTCGATTTCCCGCATGTTCGTGCGTCTAGAAAGGCGCGTCAGCCAGTAGTGGTTGTAGGTGAGTATGTTCCTGAGAAAGTAAGTCACAGGACCGGTGATGGCGGCCATGACCAGGGCGATAACTATAGCCACCAGTCCCCACCAGGCGCCGATGTCGGCCACCTGACTCATCCAGGCACCTCCATGGCAGGCCATCACGATGCCTATCACGAGGGTGTAAAGGATGGAGGGGAAGAATCGTACACCATAGTTGAAAGAACTGCGGAACTGCGGGTCGGCGACTTTCTTTTTGACAATCAGGTGTGTGGGTAACACTGCCATGGGGTAGCACAATAGGCAGAAGAGTAGGGCCTCACGTACTGCCGGCAGCATCACTGCGGCCGCTAAAGGTAGGAGAATCGCCAACCAGGAGAGTATCGTGGTCGCCAGACTCCAATGTTCTGCCACCGTCTTCTCATCGATGTGCAGTTGGCGGCACTGGTCGGTGAGAAGTGAAGCGTTGGAGGTGAGGAGTTGTGCGGCAGGCGCGTTGTCGGCTAACAGGGCATCCATCTTCTGTGCTATCTTCTGCCGCATGCGGAAACGGTTCCAGGCGCTGTTTCTCACACCTTCACGGCGACGCATCTCTTTGTTCAGCACGTTGCAGAGGGCCATAATCTCCTCATAGTGCTCTTCGTCGCGGATATCGTGCATGAGAGGCAGCAACGCCTCGGTGAGTGCGTCGCGCATCTGGTTCAGGGCCTGCGCTTCGTTGTCGCGGTAGGTCTCCATGAAAGGCTGCACTGGAATGGGTTTCCCGATGTTGACGACCAGATTGCTGTAGGGGCGCTCATAGTCGTCGAAGTCGATGCCGGTGGGGACGATATACAGAGGATGGTCGCCAAGTGCCAGTTGGGTCTCGCCGGCAATGCGGAACATCCCTTTGCCCATATTCAGCAGGTGGTGCCGGTTGTTGTGTCGGCCTTCAGCCATAAGGCAGAGAGGGGAGCCGTCGAGCAGCACATCGCGGCAACGGTCGAAGATTTCCTTGTTGCGTCCCAGTTGGTCCTGTCCGTCGCGGATACGATACACCGGCATGATTTTAAGGAAGGTGAGTATGGCTCGCAGCGTGGGCCTGCGGAAGATGTCGGCCCGTGCCAGAAATACAGGAGGTTTGGGGGAGAAACAGAGTACGGCCAAAGGTTCCATCAAGGCCTGTTGATGGCAGGGGGCGATGATATAGGCTCCGTCGGAGGGCAGATTGTCGAGGCCGTGTACATCGAAGCGGTTGTAGTGGCATCGGCAGCCGAATTGCACCAGTGGACTCAGTAGATTGTAAAGCCAATTGTCGGCCTGTATAGCTTTTGACATAACTGTCAGAATTTTAGTGTTCTTTGTTGTTTGAGGCAAAAAAAAGTTTCTGCAAATATACGAAAAAATGTTTTTTTTTGTTATTTTAACATTACAAACAGTCAACTACTCAAACGTTCACAGTATGACCTCTTTTGCAAACCTTTCGGCATGGGCCTGGCTAGTCCAGTTTTTTATCATTGTTGTGGCACTGCTCATTGCCAACTTGGTGCGCTGCAATGTGCCGTTGTTCAAACGCAGCTTGCTTCCGTCGGCATTGCTGGCCGGACTGCTTATTCTGTGTTTGAAGCCTTTCGGCTTCTTCTCAACGTTGGTTGACAAGCACTCGATGGAGATTATCACCTACCACGCATTAGGTCTTGGATTTGTGGCCATGGCGTTGAAAAACAAGAAGCTGAAAAGTGCAACCTCGACCCTTAAAGTGGTGGAGACGGGGGCCGTCACCGCCAGTACCTACATCTTGCAGGGGCTGGTGGGGCTTCTCATCACCGTGCCGCTTTTCCTCTGGTGGAAGGGGGCTGATTTCTTCTATGCTGCAGGCTTGTTACTCCCCATGGGTTACGGTCAGGGGCCTGGACAGGCGCTTAATTTCGGTGTCACCTTTGCTTCGTGGGCAGAAGGGCAGGGGCTGGTATTCCACGGCTCCGACTTCGGCCTCAGCATTGCTGCCACCGGATTTATAGTCGGCAGTCTTGTCGGGGTGGTCTATATGAATATCCTGCGCCGTCGCGGCAAGCTGAAAGTCAGGGAGAAGTCCGTTTCCGAGCATTATACCCTTGCCGATTATGAGTCGGAGGGCGAGATACCGCATTCCGAATCCATCGACAAACTCACCGTCCAGCTCTGCCTGGTGTTATTGGTTTATGCGCTGGTGTTCCTCCTCATGTATGGGGTACAGCAGCTTGACTTGGGAAACTTCGGCGTGAAAACCCTCAAACCTCTTGTCTGGGGTTTCAACTTCCTGTGGGGCACCCTGCTTGGAGTGCTGGTGCGTTGGCTCATCGGCCGTCTCCGCAAGCGTAAACTCATGCAGCGCGAGTATATCAACAACTACATGCTCGACCGTATTGCCGGCACCTGCTTTGATATTATGATTGTGGCCGGTACCGCTGCCATCGACTTCAATAACCTGCGAGGCTTATGGCTGCCGCTGATACTGGTATGCACCCTCGGCGCTGTCGTCACCTTCTTTTATGTGTTGAGCTGCTGCCGCAAACTTTATCCTGACTATGAATACGAGGGCTTTTTCTCCATGTTCGGCATGCTTACCGGTACCGCTAGCAACGGCATGATTCTGCTCCGCGAGATAGATCCGCGTTTCGAGACCCCTGCCGCCAACAATTTGGTACTTCAGACCATCCCCGCCCTGGTTTTCGGCTTCCCGGTGCTGCTGCTCATGGGCTTCGCTCCGCAGAGTCTCAGCAATACCTTCATCACCATGGGCATTATGGTTGCCGCGCTGCTGCTCTTTGCCCTCTTCATATTCCGTAAAACAAAAAACAACAAGGAAAAGAAGTCATGAAGAAAAAATACATCATACTTGCCTGCATCAGTTTGGCTCTCTCCTTATACCTTTCGCCGTTCACCGTCGTGGCGCAAGACAGTACCCGCCATGTACGTAAGGGATGGACTTTTGGTGTGCTGCCCAGCGTGGCCTATGACGCTGACCTCGGCTTCCAGTATGGGGCGCTGACCAATATCTATTATTTCGGCGACGGCTCCACCTATCCCGAATACCTGCATTCATTCTATGCTGAAGCCGCCTATACCACCAAGAAATTTGGCATCTTCCGTACCTCCTACGACTCCAAGCACCTCATCCCCAACCACCGCCTCAGTGTCGACATCACTTACTTGCCCGACCAGATGTGCGATTTCTATGGTTTCAACGGCTATCAAACCGATTACAATTCCACCTACTCCACCCAAGGAAATCCGGCCTACATTTCTCGTGCCTATTACAAATACCGCCGCGACCTTTTCCGCTTCAGTGCGGACATCCAAGGTGAAATCAAGAAACCGTTTTATTGGAATGCCGGTCTCGGCTTGCTATATTTCGGGGTCGGCCCCGTTAATGTCGACAGATTGAACTCCTATACCAAGAAGGAAGAGAAAAAACTTCCCGATACGGTGTCGCTTTTCGACTACTATGTTACAGATGGCTATATCAGTAGCGCCGAAGCTTCAGGAGGGTTCCACCCTTATCTGCATGGTGGTGTGACCTTCGACACGCGCGACCGCCAGCAGAACCCCACCCGTGGTATCCATACCGATGCTTTCCTTACCTATTATGCAGGTCTCGGCGGTATGAGCGACTACAACAATCTGAAGCTGAATCTTAACTGGCGCCAGTATATCACTATCATCCCCAGTCGCCTTACCTTTGCCTACCGTGTAGGCTCCCAGCTTAACCTTGCCGGCGAAAGTCCCTTCTACCTAAACACCTACCTCAACCAGCTCTACATGCAGCGGGTGGTCTACGAAGGCCTTGGCGGAGCCAACTCGGTGCGTGGCATCATGCGTAACCGCATCCTCGCCCCAGGTGTGGCGTTCGCCAACATTGAACTGCGTACCCAACTGTTCAGTTTCAAGGTAGGCAAGAATCTCTTCTATGTAGGACTTAACCCCTTCCTCGATGCCGGTATGGTAGTGCAGCCCTACCGAGATGTGGTCTCCGACCCGCACCAATATGCTCCCACTGCCGACGATGGTTTTGGGGGCACCAACCGTCTTTACGATCCTCATCTCGGCGGCGGATGCGGCCTCAAGGTGGCCATGAACGACAACTTCGTCCTCAGCATCGACTGGGCCACGGCCTTCGACAAACAGGATAATGCCAAATTCAGCAACCTCTACATCAAGATGGGTTACATGTTCTAGGCATCTTCCGACTAGTTAAGCAATCAAGCAATAAGAGATATGTTTACAGGAATTATTGAAATGACGGCCAAGGTCGTCAAAATCGAGAAAGAGAACACCAACTATCACTTTACGTTGGAGGTGCCGTTTGGTGACGAACTGGCCATCGACCAGAGCATGGCGCACGACGGCTGCTGCCTCACGGTGGTGAAGGTGGACAAGGAAAAGAAACAGTACGTTGTCACGGCTATGGACGAGACGATGCTGAAGACCAATCTCAGCACCTGGCAGGTGGGTACGGAAGTCAACGTGGAGCGCTCCATGCGCATGGACGGCCGCTTTGACGGCCACATTGTGCAGGGTCATGTCGACCAGACGGCCACCTGCACCAAGGTTGTGGACGACAATGGCAGCTGGCGTTTCTACTTCGAGTACGATGCCAAGAATGCACCCTCCATCACCGTGCCCAAGGGAAGCATCAGTATCAACGGCGTGAGCCTGACGGTTGTCGACAGTGAGCCCGGCATGTTCAGCGTGGCCATCATTCCCTATACCTACAAGGTGACCAACTTCCACAATTTCAAGCCTGGCACGGTGGTGAATATCGAGTTCGACGTCTTTGGGAAGTATGTGCAGCGACTCCTCGAGCAATATATGGCCGATAAAAAAGTGTGAATTCGTAAACGTGTGAATGTGCAAGTGCTATGTTGATTGACTGCATCAGCCACTTGCACATTAACACATTGACCTAATGACACAGTTAGTAATCTTGGATTTCGATGGCACGCTGGCCGATACCCAGCCGCTCATCGTCAGTTCCATTCATCGTACCCTTGCCGAACTGCATCTGCCTTCGCGCACCGATGACGAGTGCCGTTCCATCATCGGCTTGCCGCTGAGGGAGTGCTTTATTAAATTGCTGGGGCTCGACCCTTCCCCCTTGCAGGGGACAGCCCTTTCTGGAGGGAACAATCCGGATATTGCAGAATTGTGTGCCGATACCTATCGCCGTATTTTTGACGAGGACAACCATCCGGGCGTGGTCACCCTTTTCCCCCATGTGCTGGAAACCCTTGAGACTCTCCATGACCGAGGCTTTCAGATGGCTATCTGCAGCAGCCGTGGACGTCCGACGCTTGACGGCTTCGTGAGCACTTTCCACCTGGAGGAATATTTCAGCATGGTCGTCGGCGCCAGCGACGTGCAACACCACAAGCCGCATCCCGAGCCCGTGCAGCTTATCCTGAGGCAGTTGAATGTCCCTGCCGGGAATGCCTTGATGGTGGGCGATGCCAGCTATGATATCCTGATGGGCCGCAATGCAGGCTGCCGCACCTGTGGTGTCACTTACGGCAACCAATCCGCCGCCGACCTGCGTGCCGCCGGCGCCGACTTCCTGATTGACGATTTCGCCGATTTGATGAATGTGATTTAAGGCACGGGGTCGTAACCCGAGCCGCCGAAAGGATGGCAACGGAGGATGCGTCTCAGCGCCAGCCAGCCGCCTTTGAAGGGGCCGTACTTGATGATGGCCTCCTTGGCATACTGCGAGCAGGTGGGGGTAAAGCGGCAAGTGGGCGGTGTAAAGGGCGAGATACAGGTGCGGTAGAAGGCAATGAGTGCCAGCATCAGCCAAGAGAGAGGTTTGAATTTCATAGAGTAGCCTGTATATCTTTCTCGAGGGCTGCCAGCAGCTTGTCCATTTTATGCCCCAGTTGTTCGTAGGTCAGTATTTCGTTGTGGATATACACCATCGAGAAGACAATGCTGATGCCCTGCTCTTGCAGGAAGTTGTAGAGGGAGTCTTTGCGCAGGCGGTAGCACTCACGGGTGAGGCGACGCACACGGTTGCGGTCCACGGCATGATGGAATTTTCGTTTGGGGGCCACAATCATTGTCTGGCAAGGACCTTCTGTAATCATCCACTGCACACTATAAGGAAAAGCCATCAGCCGGTGACCTTCTGCATAGAGTTGGTCAATCAGCCGACGGCTGCATAGACGTTCTTCTTTTCGGAAAGTGAAAGCCATTGCTATTTCTTTCCACTCGTCGCTTTGCTGGCGGGCTTCTTTGCCACAGGCTTCTTCGCGACGGTTTTCTTTACGGCAGGCTTCGATGCCGCGACCTTCTTCACGGCAGGTTTCTTTACAGCAGGTTTCTTCTCGACAGTTTTTTTCTCGACAGTTTTTTTCTCGACAGGTTTCTTTTCGATGGGTTTTGTCTCGACCACCGCTTTCTTTTCGGTGGCGGCAGCCTTCAGCGCTTCGGCCTCTTTCTTGGCTTTCTCGGCGGCGCGAGCAGCGCGGCGTGCGGCAGCTTGCGCCTTCTTCTCCTCCATACGCTGCTTGTAAATCTCCTTGTTGGCGATGACAGGTTTGTTGCGCTTGGCGGTGGCAATGGTGTTTTTCACGCCATGTTTGTCGTTGCCTTTTGAGGCAATGACGCTGTCCTGTTCTTTGCCAAGGATATAGTTCTCAATGGCCATGGCCATCGAAGGGGCCGACTGGGTCGGTGCGGCGATGTTGAGTTTAATACCATTCTCCTTGAGGGCGGCATGGGTGGAGGTGCCAAAGGCGGCAATCAACACCTTGTGGTCTTTGATATTGGGGAAACTCTTGACCAAGCTGCGCACTCCAATGGGAGAGAAGAGGGCCACGATGTCGTACTCGTCGAGGTTGAACTTCGTAAGGTCCTTGGGTGCCGAGGTGTACATGGGCGCCTTGGTATATTTGAATTTGGCCTTGTCGAGGGCCTTGGTGTATTCGGTCTGTTTCTCGTCCGAGCATGGGAAAAGAAACTTCTCGTCACGGTGTTTGCTCATCACCTCGATGAGGTCGGAGAAGTACTGGTTGCCGAAAAATACCTTGCGTTTGCGGTACTGGATGTAGTTTTGCAGGTACAGGGCGATAGCTTCGGTGGAGCAGAAATATTTCATCTCTTCGCTCACGGTCTCGCGCAGATCCTTGAGCATGCGGAAGAAGTGGTCGATGGAGTTCTTGCTGTTGAAGATGACCGCGGTATAGTCGCTGATATGGATGCGTGTCTTACGGAAGTCACTGGCCGAGATGCCTACAATTTCGAAGAATTTGAAAAAGGTAATATCGACGTTGTGCTTTTGTATTAAAATGCGGTAGGGTGATTTCTCCAAATCGGCGGGTGCCGGTTGCGAAATGAGGATTTTTTTGATTTTCATGCTCGTGGTATTATGTTCCTCAACTGTCTGTAATCTAATTCGTAATATACTTTATCAGTATCAAAACGGGTGCTATTTCGACGATGCAAAGATAGTAAAAAAGATAGAATTGGGAGCCAGAGGATTGTGTTAAAAAAAGTTTTAGCCCGCGGAACAGCCTTATGATGAACTCCAGAATGGTCAGTATAACGATGATATAGAGTATGGGCGTGTATCCGCCGGGCAGGTAGCAGAACGGGAAAAGCAACGGGATTATTGCCGTCGCCAGGGTTAGATGGTAGAGGTAGTTGTTGGTGAGATAGACACCCACGGCGTCGCTGTTGCCGAAAACAATTCCCAGCAGCCGTATCAGTCCGTTGCGGAGCAGATAGGCAACGGTGAGGCCTGCCGCAAGCAGCAGGTAGGTCTCAGGCGAAGTCTGTGCGAGAGGTATTGTTATGGCGGCAATCAGCAGCAAGGCCATCGGTATCAACTGGGCGACACGGGTAAGGTTGTTGCCACGCAGCATACGGTCCATGGCATGGCTGTCGACAAGGGATTTGAGCAGGTTTCTAAGGCGTAGCTTCCGCTGGCGGAAATAGAGGCATGTGAGGGCAGTGATGATGATCAGGACAACGAAAAGCCACGGCGCCGTGGCTGTGTTGCGGGGTTGCAGGTTGTCGTGCTGGATGCCGAGGGTATGGCCACGAAACAGGGATGTCCGATGCTGCTCGGCGGCAACGGGCCGTTCGGCAAAGACGGAGTCTATCATGTTCAGTCCGACATATTCCTCTTCTTCCACGGTCGGGGTGACCACGGTATTCCATAGGTAGAAGGGGGTGTTGCTGAGGTCTAGAGTGTCTGTGGTTGTCATGGGTTGTGTTTGATGATGAGTTTGCCTGTGGCGAGGCTGTTTTCGCTGCCGACAGTGACGAAATAGACTCCGTCGGGCAGGAATCCTAGGTCGAGGATGGCAGGCAGCTGAAGTGTGTAGGGATGGGTGTAAACCTTACGCCCGTAGAGGTCGCTGACAGAGAGCCATCCGTGGGCAGGGCCTGCCATGGTCACACGGCCGTCCGCAGGGTTGGGATATATCGCCAACCTCTGCCCTTCGGCAGGGGCTGGCTGGGGGGTGATTGTCAGTGTTTCGAGGTCGCCGAACCAGCCGTAGGCTGAATCCCAGAGGGCCATAGGCAGACTTACGTCGTCAATCCAGGCACAGTCGTTTCCTGCAGAACCGCTCTCGTCCTTGACATAGCGCCAACGCAGTGTGTGCCGTCCAGCGGTCAGGCCGTAGGCAAAACGTTGCCATCCGCTTTCGCCCGACAACGCGGTGCCGCACTGCTCTCCGTCGATGCTGAACAGCAATTTGTCGTATCGTGCTTCGCTCGACGTGCGGGCCCAGAAGCTGATGCTGTCGGCTTGGCCAAGCAACACCTCAAGTAGCAGGTCGGAGGTCTGGCGGTAGTCGATGGCTCCGCTCCTGGCGCTGAAGCGTCCGTGGCGACTGGTGCTGTCGAGTGTCCACGGCTGTGTGCCGCCCTGCTGCCAGGGGTACGAGGCAAATCCTTCCTCAAAGCTGTCCATGCGTAATCCGCCGACGAGATAATGGCTATATGGTTCCACATGGTTGCCGACGTGCAGACAGGCTTCGATGTGCAGATGGGTCAGAGTGTCGGGCGTGGTGAAGGGGAGGAAAAAGACGGATAGGGAGTCCTGCGAGACAACGGAGGATGAACACAGTGTGTCGCCCGAAGGCAAGGAGGTGAGTGTCATGCGCAAGCTGTCGTAAAGGCTTTCGACGGCAGTTCCGAGCAGGTAGGCCTGCCGAGGCCGCAGTTGGCGGGTGGCGGTGCTGTCGGTCCCGGTCAGGAAGAAGGTGGCTGTCGGGTAGTCGACCTCCATCGGTTGCTGCATCGCGAGGCTGCAAAGGGGTGCGCCTGTGCTGTCGCCGACGGTCAGGCGGGCTTGCCAAAGTGGCAAAGACCCTATGGCGGCTATTTCGATGGGAAGCGTTAGGCTGCGGCTTTCACCCGGCATCAGGGTGTCGACAAATGCTTGTTGTGTCTGTAGCACGGCACCGACGAGCGAGTCTTCGTTGGTCTGTACGAGTGCCGTGTACAGGTGATAGAGCGGAAAGGTTCCGCAGTTCTCGATACGGAAGGCAATGATGGAGTCACTCGTGGATACATCACGCAGGGCGGCGCCTCGGCCTGTGCAGGGACTTACGGCGAGGGTGTCGGTATAGGGACGAAGACCTGGACCGGACACAGTGACGACGAGGGGCGTGGTGTCGACGCAATGGCTAAGCGAGAACGCCACCTGCCCGACGCTGTCGGCGCGACCGAGACCGATGACGGTATCGTGCTGCATGGCGGTGACAATGGCACCGGCGGTGACGGTGAATGCTAGATGGCAGGCACCATCGGTCACGGCGCTGTCTGTCTGGAGCATGGCGCCGACTGGCATCCTTATCCATGGGCGCAGGGTGGGGTCGCCGAAAAGACAATAGATTTCCCAGTAGAATTTGTCGTAGGGCGAGCCGAAGGCCGAGACTGCCAGGTTGCCGGTGGTCAGAAGTTCGGCGGCCTCGACGGGCGACGCCAGCAGACGGTCGCCGGCACCGGTGTGCAGCGGGTCGTATGCAGGATGTTCGACATAGGGGAACTTGGGCCCTACGGACCAGTAGTAGTCCTCTTCCCATAGGGTCGAGTTGGTGGCCCCGATGACTCCGATGGCACCTCCCGCAGGCTTGCGGAGCAGCTGTTCACCGAAGCAGGTTCCACTGAAGGTGTTGCTCTTGCAGCAGTTGTTGATATAGAACAGAGGCTGTGTGGTCTCGAGGGTGTCGATTGAGGTGAAGGTGACCGAAGGGTCGCTCCAGCCGCCGACAGAACAGTGGGCTGTGTAGTTGAGCACGGAGGCCCCAAGGCTCAGGTCGTGCAGTATGGCGTCGCGCTGTGTGCCCGAGGAGGGGTTGCGGTAGACCACGGTGTCGATGCCCGGCAGGGCAGCGGCAGCCTCGCGGCTCAGGTAATTTACCTGTCCGTTGGTGGTAATCGGAGCAGGTGTCTGGCTCTCGCGTCCGGCCACGAGCAGCAGCCGGTTGAGTTGCATACTGTCCATCTCGCGGCATTGTTCATAGCGCAGGGTTTTCTCCACTACGGCGCGCAATTCGGCGGTGTCGTTTACGGGCCAGCGTCCCATCAGGGCATCGGGCAGGTAGTCGCCTGTGTGTTCGGCGTAGTAGAGGTCGGTGGTGTGCTGGCTGAGCCCTTCGGGGCAGGTGGTGCCGATGAATGACTGTATCTGTCCGGCATCGCCCACCAGCAACAGGTGGGTCGGCATTAGTGCCGGGTAGCGGAACCACGGCGCTATCATCGCTTTGATGCTGTCGCGCAGATGGGTGGCAACATAGAGCTCTTCCACCGTGTATCCTTCTTGGCGTTTCCATCGTACGAAGGGTTGCAGCCCTTCGCGGAACTCGGTTCGCGCCACCACCAGCAGGCGTCCGGCGCCAGTCGGCTTGGGCATTGCCTGGGTTTCATGACCCGTGGTTGTCAGGGTGGCCGTGATGCGCGAACAGAGCGTCAGACTGCCGCTCACGGGGTTATAGGCCACGGGATTCACCGTCAGTCGGTAGACTTCGTGCATTCCCATGGTGCCGAGATGCTTCAGCTCCGCGGCATCGCCGTAGGTCAACGGGCGATTGGTGCCGTAGGCTTCCTTGTCGGGCGCTGCGGTCGGCAGCTCCACGTCCTTCACCGACCCTCCCTGCCAAGGGGAGAGCAGTTGCCCGGTCGGCAGTGTCGGACCTGCCAGGTGTTGGCAATCCACGTCGTTGAGAGCCATCTGGGTGCCTCGCGGAAGCACTATCAGGCGGGATGCCTGAGGCAATGCGGGCAACCCTGCCTGCGGAGCACGGCAGGGAAGGCCGTCGGCTGTCACGGCGACCTGTTGTCCGTCACCGACTGCAGTGAGTTCCACGTTCCCCAGTGTAAACTCCATACGGCGGGTGCCGTCGGACTCCTCCGACAGTCGCAATAATGCTTTCCCTGCCTCCTGTGTCCAGGTGATGGAAGGAGTCAATAGACAAAGTGTCAGTAAGATATGCTTTAGTATTCGGCGCATTTAGGTCCCGTTATCCCGCTGCAAAAATACGAAAAAAAACTGAATGTCAACGTCTTTTCTTTGTCTCTTCATCGGCCATTCTTTGGTAAAAGCAAAGAACGACCTTATAGCAACAACAAAATAACCAATGTTCGAGAGGCAAAGCTACTGATGAAGAGTCGGAGTTAAAAGGCGCTTGTGTGGACGGGTTGAAGATATTCCGTTCCTATATCGAAAAAAAATGTATCTTTGCAACTTAAAATACATTTGTTATGGCCAACGTTAAGTGTTCAATACCAAAAGGTACGCGCGATTTTATGCCCGTAGAGATGGCGCGACGCAACTATATTTTCGACACCATCCGTTCGGTGTTCCGTGCTTTTGCCTTCGAACCTATCGAGACTCCATCGCTTGAGAACCTTTCGACCCTGATGGGGAAATACGGTGAGGAGGGCGACAAACTGCTCTTCAAAGTGCTCAATTCGGGGGACTTCATGGAGGGTGTTGATTTTCAGCAGGACTATCACAAGGTGGCGCCGCAAATCTGCGACCGTGGCCTACGCTACGACCTCACGGTGCCTTTCGCCCGCTTTGTGGTGCAGCACCGCGACCAGGTGGTCTTCCCCTTCCGCCGCTACCAGCTGCAGCCCGTGTGGCGTGCCGACCGTCCGCAGAAAGGCCGCTACCGCGAGTTCTACCAGTGTGACGCCGACATGATTGGAAGCCCCTCGCTGCTCAACGAGTTGGAATTGGTGCAGATGATCGACATGGTGTTCTCCAAGTTGGGCATCAATGTGACCGTGAAAATCAACAACCGCAAGGTGCTGGCCGGTATTGCCGAGATGATTGGTGCGCCGGAGCGTCTGGTGGACATCACGGTGGCTATCGACAAGCTGGACAAGATAGGTCTCGACAATGTGCGAGCCGAACTTGCCGAGCGTGGCCTCACGTCGGAGCAGATACAGGCTCTTGATCCCGTCTTCTCGCTTAGCGGTAGCGCTGCCGACAAGATTGAAGCGCTCGAAGCCATGTTCGCCGATGTGGAAGTGGGGCGGAAAGGAGCTGCCGAGCTGAAGGAGCTTTTCGGTTATATCCATGCTGCCGAAATGCATTGCGCGGTGGAACTCGACCTCACGCTGGCACGTGGTCTGAACTACTACACTGGTGCCATCTTCGAGGTGAAGGCCAATGATGTGCAGATTGGAAGCATCTGCGGCGGTGGTCGTTACGACAACCTTACCGGCATCTTCGGCATGCCCGATGTGAGCGGCGTGGGCATCTCGTTCGGCGCCGACCGTATCTATGATGTGCTAACCGAGTTACAGGCTTTCCCCGAAGGGTTGGAGCAGGCTGCACGTGTGATGTTTATCAACTTTGGCCCTACCGAGCAGGCTACCTGTATCGGCATCGCCGCACGGCTGCGTGCCGCAGGCATCTCGACGCTGATTTATCCCGATGCCGCCAAGATGAAGAAACAGATGGACTTTGCCAACCGTAAGGCGGTGCCGTTTGTGGCCTTCGTGGGCGAGAGCGAGATGCGTGATGGTACGGTGACCCTCAAAAACATGGTCGACGGGCAGCAGCAGACTTTGACTGTCGACGAATTGATTGCCATCCTGGGATGAAACGGCTGCTGTTTATATTGTTGCTGACGGTGGCCTCCCTGCCTGTCATGGCACAGGACACGGCGCTGGTTTTTCTGCCGATGACCGATACGGTGGTACTCACTAAGACCGATACAGTGGTGCTTACCAACACCGATACGGTGTATATTCACCGTACCGACACGATTACCCAGGTGCGTGTCGATTCGGTGTATATACTGCGTGTCGACACGGTGGTGCAGCGCGTGGTCGACACGGCTGCCCTCAGTGCCCTGCGTGAAAAAGAACTGTTCTACCGCGAGATATTGTCATCCAACGGGGTTGACAAGGTAAAGCTTGAGGCTGAACGCAACTATTATATCAGGCTGGTCGACTCGCTGCGTTCTATCGTGCGTATCTCCGAGATTGAGGCCGTGCGCAAGGAGGAGGCCAACAAATACCTGGCTGAGCGTGCCAAAGCCGCCGAGGATAAAATAGCCGAGGCCGTTAACCGCAAGAAGAAAGTGCGTCCCATACAGGGTCTGGCCATGCGTTTCTACCGTACTCCCAAATGGGAGATTCGCCTCGACGGACGTGAGGTCAACGGTACCACAACCTATACCAAGGTCATCCGCAACCGCAATGCCGGCAATATCGAATTCGACTATGTCACAGGCGCCTCAGTGATGCTTTGGGATATGACCAAATACTTTAACAAGCCCCATGAATTCAAGGCGGGCGAGATACCTCGGTTCGACCAAAATTTCTCCTATGACTTGGGTATCTATGTGGGCTTCGGCGGAAGTAACCTGTTCAAGAATTTCTATGCGGGTACCAGTTTCCGTTTTGTCGACTTTTTCTATTTTACGCTGGGTGTCAATATTGCCGAGTACGAGGTGCTTGTGGGTGACTACAAAAGCGGCGATATAATCCCTGCCAATATGTCTATAGACGACCTTACGGCCAAAGCTTGGCTACTCAAGCCGTTTGTGTCGCTGAGTATCGACCTCGACTTTCTGTCGTATATAAAGAAATAGGAAGGGGTCAGCTCCAGATGCTGAGTTTGTGGAGGAACGAGATGTTCTCTCGGACGGAGGACTCGATGACTTGGTCGAAGTCCAGATTGTTGTCTTTGTGGAAAGCCACTTCGATGGGCTGTATGTAGACAGGCAGGTCGTTGACAAGTCCGTGCAGCCGGATGGCGTCTTTTTCGGTGGTAATGATGATTTTGCGGGTACCTGGCAGGGCGGCGAAGGTGTCGCGGATGCGGGCAATGTCCTGTCTGTTGTAGGCATGGTGGTCTTCGAAAGCCAAATGTTGTGCCTTGCAACGGCGACGAATCTCATTCAATAGCGGGGCTGGATTGGCAATGCCAGTGACAACCAATACATTCTCCTGCTGACGCAGGTTGATGTCGGCGGGGCGTCCTTCAAGGTCGGTGAGGGCTCCGTATTTCAGATAAGAGAAGAAAACCTTTTGATAGTTCTGTAGGCGCAGGTCGTTGATGATATTGTGTTTGCCAATGGGATTCAAAATGGCGGGACACTTGGTGACGATAACGATGCCGGCGCGGTAGCGGGCGCTGCGGGGCTCTCGCAGGTTGCCATAGGGGAGGATGCGGTCGCGGTAATAAGGATTGCCGTATTCAGTGAGCAAGATATTGATGCTGGGCTTGATGGAACGGTGCTGGAAAACATCGTCGAGGATAATCAACTGAGGGGCGGACTGGGTCTCTGGAACTTCCTGCTCTTCCGTGTCCTCCGTGGATTCCGAAACGATAGGACTTTCCATCAGCCGCTTCACTCCTTCCATACGGTTCTCGCAGACAGCCACCTGCACCTGCGGGAATTTGCGGGCAATCATGGCAGGCTCGTCGCCAAGAAGTTGTGGGTCGTGACTGCCGTCGTCGGCTTGGTAGCCCTTGCTTTTGCGCTTGTAGCCTCGGCTGAGCATGGCGGTGGGGTACTTGTCGGACAGCAGCCGCAGCAGGTACTCCACATGCGGTGTCTTTCCGGTACCGCCAGTAGAAAGGTTCCCCACACCAATAGTGGTGATGTGGGGAGCCTCCTGTTTCTTCAGCCCTACAGAATAGATGAAGTTCCGCACGGCCACGCCTATGGCATACCATATGGTCAGCGGCCAAAGAATATAGGATATGATGGTGCGGAAACTCATTCTGTATGTATTGTTACTTGTTGAAGTAGCGGTTCAGCAGACCTTCGAGGGCTTTGCCGTGACGGGCCTCGTCGCGGGCCATCTCGTGGACGGTGTCGTGGATGGCATCGAGGTTGAGGGCCTTGGCGCGTTTGGCGAGGTCGGTCTTGCCGGCGGTGGCACCGTATTCGGCGTCGACACGCATCTTGAGGTTCTCCTTGGTGCTGTCGGTCAGCACTTCACCCAGCAGCTCGGCAAACTTGGCGGCGTGCTCGGCCTCCTCAAAGGCGGCTTTCTCCCAGTAGAGACCCACCTCGGGGTAGCCTTCGCGGTGTGCCACGCGGGCCATAGCCAGGTACATACCCACCTCTTTGCACTCACCTTCGAAGTTGGCACGGAGGTCCATCTTGATATCTTCGGGGGCGTCTTTGGCCACGCCGACGATATGTTCGGCGGCCCAGGTCTTGATGTCCTCTTTCACTTCCTGCATGGGTTTGCCACAGATGGGGCATTTCTCGGGCATCTCGTCGCCCTCATAGACGTAACCGCATACGGGGCAGATAAACTTTTTGCTCATAACTGATATTTAGTTTTAGGGATTAAAATTACATTTGTTTTAATCCAGCACCAGGCTGGGGGCGCTGTAAGTGCGGGCGGCGAGCTCCTGGTTGAGCATGTAGAGGCTCTTGGGGTCGCTGCCGAACAGCTCCATTTTGGTAATCATGTCGCGGGCGTTGGTCTCCTCCTCACCCTGCTCCTTGACGAACCAGTCGAGGAACTGCATGGTGCGGAAGTCCTTCACCTTGTAGGCGGCATCGTAGATAGTGTGGATGCTGGCAGTGACATACTCCTCGTGCTCCAGACCGGCTTTCAGCACGTCCATGTCCTTCTTGAACTTCTTGTCGGGCTTGGCGATGGCGTTGAGGGTTACCTTGCAGTCGTTGTTCTGCATGTACTGATAGAACAGCATGGCATGGTCACGCTCCTCCTGGGCCTGGATCATGTACCAGTTGGCGAAGCCATTGAGGCCGCGGGCCTGGAAATAGTTGTTCATATCGAGGTACAGGTAGGCACTGTACAGTTCCTTGTTGATTTGCTCGTTGAGCAGGTCGGATACTTTCTTGTTCAGCATGATTATTGGATTTTATTGTTTCTCAAAATGGGTTTTGTCGACTGAGCAGAGAGGGCAGACCCAGTCGGCGGGCAGGTCTTCAAACTTGGTGCCAGGGGCGATGCCGTTATCGGGATCTCCCTTTGCGGGGTCGTACTCATACCCGCAGACGTTGCAAACATACTTCTCCATAATGGTTATTGTTTTTAGGTTAATATTTCGACTGCAAAGATACGACTATTTTCTTATATGGCAAAAAATATTTTGCAAAAGACTTTACCGATGAGCAGCGAACGGCCGACAGGTTCCTTTCTTCACTCCTTCTTCATGGGTTCTTTGTGCCTTCTTTGCAGCTATATCAAATACACTGGAAATCACTTATATCCAAATATGCCTAATATGCCTAAGTATCTATAAAAAATCATGCTCATGATTATGTATGAATCACGAGCATGACTTATATTTTTGCGCTTTGAAGTGACTGCTATTTTATCACCACCACTTTCCGCGCCGGGCGGTCGCCAACCTTGACCATTATTTGCATTTTCCATCGGGGGAACAGACCTTGGGGACAGACCGGTCGAGCAGCATCGCGCCCAAGGCGAGGGCGGCGAGGGATTTGATGATGTGGTGTTGCATATTGAATATGTTTTAGTTCGTTAATTACATTTCCCGTCAGGGGTGCAGACTTTGGGAAGGAATGAGATGGTGTCGACCTTGCCAAACTCCAGTTCCGTCACAGGGACGGTGATGTTGCGGATGTCGGTGGGGCCGAAAGTGGCGGTGCCGTCTCTCGCGACGGTATAGGTGCATTTCATGCGACCCCGCGGGTCGAGTAGCAGGGTGGTAGGGATGCCGTCGACGCTGGTAATTGTTTGCGACTGCGGGGCGATGGCGTTGACGATATTGTTAAGTCGGTCGTCGGCCATTTCGTAGCCCACCTCTTCGTAGGACTGTCCATAATGCCAGAGGAGGTTCCACACCACCGTCCACATATTTTTCACCATCAGAGGTTGGTACTGCGGGAGGGTGTCGTCGATCCAGTAGCGGGGCGAGTCGATGTTGTAGGTGCGGTAGAACTCGTCAGCATACTGTGCCGAGCTGTAGCTCTCCACCACGAAGTACCAGCGCACGAGGCTGCTGTCGCACTCGGCCATCTTCCGCGGATAGACGTCGCGCATACTCAGCACACAGTAGCCGCAGCAGGGGCTGGTGAGTACCACCACCTTGTAGTGCGTGGTGTCGGCGGCTATCAGCTGCCGCAGCTGCTCCACCGTGACGGGCGTAAGTTCCGGCATCGCGGACACCCTGCGGTAGTTTTTCACCGTAGGCTTTTCCATCATGCAGCCTGTCAGCAGCATTGCGCCCAAGGCGAGGACGGCGAAGGATTTGATGATGTGGTGTTGCATATTGGATGTTTGTGTGTTTGGGATTCTACTTTATTCGGGCCAGGCCGATGTTTAGCTGCGTTTCATGATGTAATGGAAGTCCCAGTCGATATCGTGGTGTTCGGGTGCCAGCACCAGTTTGTCGCTGGTGAGTTCTTCCACAACGAATATTCCAGCGTGGCAACCGCCCTCAATCTCCAGCAGTTGCTTGCCGGATTCTTTCGAGAGGGTGTATTTATGCCACTCCTGTAGGCAGTTCGCTCTTTGGTCAGATACCAATACTTTGCTGTCTGTGAATTCCATGCAGATATATCCTTCCGGGATGTTCTGTTGCCCAGCAATAGTGATTTCATTCGACTGTGCCGTGTTGGTCCATTTGCCGATGATAGTTCCATTGTCCTTGTTGTCTTTTCCGCAGCTTGTCAGCAGCATCGCGCCCAGGGCGATGGCGGCGAGGGATTTGATGATGTTATGATTCATACTTGGTAGATGTTTAATGGTTATAAAATGTATCCAATTCCTAATGTCAGGTTGAATAGGCTCTCCGATGATTCCTTGAATATCTTCACCGACTCAATGCCTGAACACAACTGCACACGGAAGCGCTTGTACTCCATCCCCAACCCCATCATCGCTGACAGCGAGAAGTTCCATTCGGGTGTGGTCAGGATCCTGACCTGTGGGTCGTCGTCGAACTTCTCACCGCGATAGCACCTGACGTTGTATCCGAACACGGGCCCCAGCGATAGCGTCAACCTCATGTCGTTGCTGGGGAAAATACTGCCCGTGAATAGCAGAGGCACTTGCACGCCACCACTGACAGGTGTGTAGTCGTACATTTGGCCGTTGTGAACCACGCTGTAAACCTTGTCGTCTTTACCAGCCCACAGATATAACCCCGGTGTCATGCCAAAGTGGCCGTCTGTGCCAAAGAAATCAAAGTGGTAGCTTGTGCCGGCATAAACGGCCTTGGTGAAAATATCGTCACCTACGACAGGAACATCGTTGCTGGAGGTGGAAAAGGATGAGCGCAAGCCGACACCGATGTTGATGCTCCACTGCGCATGGGCGGTGGCGGACAGCAGCAGCATCGCGCCCAAGGCGAGGACGGCGAGGAATTTGATGATGTGGTGTGTCATATTGATTATGTATTTGATGGTTTACTATTTCATTACTACAACTTTTCGCGCCGGACGGTCGCCGATTTTGACAAGGTAGACACCGGCGGGGAGGCTGTTGTTGCGGATGCTGCGACCGGTGATGTCGAAGATGCGGACGGTCTCGACCTCGGCGCCCTCGACGACGATGCGGCCGCCGAGGGCATAAATGGTGACGGATGAGATGTCCGCGTCCTCTATGCCATCGCAGTCGGAGATTATTTCGGAGAAGTTCTCCCAGCCGTATGCATTGTGATAATCACTCTCACTACCGCAGGGAACGACCAGCACGGCATTGTTGTCTGTAAACGCCGGCAGTTGCGGATACTGGCTGCTACCACAGAGCGGGGGCTCGACAGCGGCAATCCACACTGTGTCGATATGGTTGCAATCAACAAATGCGCTGGCCATCACATTCTCCAGCGTAGATGGCAGATGAATAGTCCGCAGCGAGGTACATAGGCAGAAGGCCTGCCCCCAAATAACCCTCACCCCCTCGGGCAGGTTGATGGTTTCGAGCGACGAGCATTCACGGAATGCGGCACTCCCTATTTCCTCGACGCTACCGGGAAGGTTGACCTCCGTCAGCCGTGTGCATCCGAAAAATGCGTTGCCACTGATTTCCTTGATGCCGTAGGGCAATGTCACGCTT
>Ga0310786_10002405_pt1 | contig 28681 bp, 27 predicted proteins | sample AusTroGonzalo_MG_FD_203881 | JGI IMG/M metagenome (GOLD analysis project Ga0310786, IMG submission 203881) | Bovine rumen microbial communities from tropical cattle in Woodstock, Queensland, Australia - Gonzalo_03 (v2) (version 2) | ecosystem: Host-associated > Mammals > Digestive system >...
CGGGGACACCGCGATCACGGATGCGGAGGCGTCCGCAATGAAAGATACATGCGTCATTCGCGACGTCGGATTCCTCGGCAGTGCGCAAGTGGGATTCAACACCGAACGCTCCTACACATTCCGGAACCTCGTTGCGGACAGGTCCGCCGTCTTCGGATTCCGGCTGGCGCTGGTGCAGGCTGATCCCGCCCCGCTCCAAAACGAAGCCGACTAACCCTGATACCCCGATTGCGGTGCAAAAGAGCGCGCGTGTCGCCGCTCGGAATCACGGAAGGGGAGAAAAGAAAACGTCCCGCCTGCCGGGGAGGGCGGACGGGACGGACTTGGATTCAATTTGAGCGAGGCGGAAGCGGTGAGGCCTTCCGCTTTTTTTCAGCTCACTTGACCGGGATGCGGTAGACCATGAAGCTGAAGGGGGCCTGCTTGGCTTCGAGGATGCCCGCAGCGATCTTCAGGGTGGAATCCTCCGGCTTGACGAGCTCGGGATTCGCGAGGTCGTTCTTGTCTGCGAGGTCCGCGCCCTTGATGCCGGTCACGGAGACTTCCGCGCCGTCTTCGGCTCCGGGGATGTTGATGGAGATCGGGACGGTGCTCTTGCCGAGGTTGATGAATTTGAAGATCACGGTGTTGCCGTTGGCGGATTCGTCGAGGACCGCGCCGCCGTAGCAGTCGGCGGGGAACGCGCCGAGGCCGGAGAGGTCGAGCGTGTGCGTGCCGGCGTTGTTGCTGTAGAGGTTCTGGACCCAGTAGTTCGGGGTCTTGACGACCTTCTGCGCGTCGAACCAGATCATGTCGTGCGCCCACTGCCAGGCGTTGTAATTGGCGAGCAGCGGGGCGTAGGAGGACATGCGGACGACGTCGGCATTGCGCTCGATGCCGGTCAGGAACGCGGCTTCGCAGAGGGCGGCGCGGAGGGAGTTGGGCGGGTCGTCGTGGCAGGCGTATTCGCCGGCGAAGACCTTCGGGCCGCTGCGGTCGTACTTGTCATAGCGGTCGATGTGGCCGAGGAACCACGCGGGATCGCGGTAGTAGTGCTCGTCGACGAGGTCCGCCTTGAACTCACGCATCTTCGGCCAGAGGTATTCGAATTCTTCGCCGTCGGGGTAGGGGCCGGAGCCGCCGATGATCCTGATGTCGGGATACTTCGCGCGGATCGCCTTCAGGAAGGAGGGCAGGCGGTCGGTGTAGAGTTTGCCCCACTGTTCGTTGCCGACGCCGATGAACTTCATGTTGAAGGGCTCGGGGTGGCCCATGTCGGCGCGGACCTTGCCCCAGGTGGAGGTGGCGGGGCCGTTCGCGAATTCGATGAGGTCGAGGCAGTCCTGGATGTACGGGCCGAGTTGGTCGACCGCGACCTGCTGGGCGAGGTCGGACGGGTCGTTCTGGAACTGGCAGGCGAGACCCATGTTCAGCACGGGCAGCGGCTCGGCGCCGACGTCCTCGCAGAACTGGAAGAACTCGAAGAAGCCGAGGCCATAGCTCTGGAAGTAGTCCGGGGTCAGGTGGTCGATGAAGGTGTTGTTCCAGCGGTTGCTGTTCAGCGGGCGGTTGCCGACCGGCCCGACGGTGTTCTTCCACTGGTAGCGCTCGTCAAGCGTGGTGCCCTCGACGATGCAGCCGCCGGGGAAACGGAAGACTTTCGGCTTCAGGTCGGCGATCGCCTGCGCGAGATCGTTGCGGAGGCCGTTCGCGCGGCCTTTCCAGGTGTCCTCCGGGAAGAGCGAGATGTGGTCGAGGTCGACCGTGCCCCTGTGCCCGTTGAGGAGCAGCCGGAACTTACCGCGCGCCTGCGTGCTCGCCGCCTTCACGTCGACCTTGTATTCCTTCCACTCGCGGCTGTTCACCGTGAACGGCGTGCGGGCCTCCATCGTGCCGTTCTCCTGAACGAACGCGGCGTCGAACCTGACAGGTTCCGTGGTGCCGGGGGCGAGGCGCGCCATCACGGAGAGATGATAGGTCTTGCCTTCCTCGAACGCGAGGCCGCGGAATCCGGCGTTGTCAAGCGCGGACCAGCGGTCGCGGTGGGGCTCGGCGGTGATGCGCGCGAAATGCGGATTCCGGGGAAAGGGAACGTCGTTTTCGGAGCCCTTGACGACCTCGACCGTGCCGTCTGTCTCCCAGCCGGAAAGCCCGTTCGGGAACTCGAAGGAACGGTTCTTGATGAGCTCGGCGTAGAGTCCGCCATCCGCCGCGAAGTTGATGTCCTCGAAGAAGACACCGTACATGGTGGGGCTGATGTCGAACTTGGTCTTTGCCGGGTCGAGCGTGCCGGTCATGGTCTTCGGCGCGTCCTGGGATTGCGCATTCAGCGCGACGGCTGCGCCGGAGAGGATAACCGCGGCGGCGACGCCGATGATAGCCCTGTGTTTCATGCAAACGTTCCTTTCAGTGGTTGAGGTAAAAAGTGTGAACGGATGATTTCTTTTCGATAAATGTAACAGGCTTTTCCGTAAAATCCAGTGAAAACGGCGGGAGATTTGCGAAAAAACGGAAAATATTAGTATGGCGTGTGACTCCCGGCGGCGGGACGGATCGACGGGGCTTTTTCGGAAAAAACACGAAATGAACGAAAAATGGGGAATTCGACTTGATTTTCCTGAAAAATGGTCTATATTAGATAGTACGTTGAAACAGAAACCTTAATCCGGCAGTCCGGATTCGGTGGATCGCAAGATCCGCATGACCGCGGGGTTTTCATTCATGCACGAGGCGGAATACGGTAGTTTTGCCGTTGAAAAGGCCCGGCATGGCGTAACGTTGGAAGCAGGGCTTCCCGTTGCGAAAAAAGGACTCGCGTTCATCCGATTTCCGGGCCGCGGACAGGGATTTTGTGAGACAGCAACCCCTCAACCACAACGGAAAGAAACAGGACACCATGGAAGGAAACGCGAGAGACATCAGACTCTACAGCGGGACGTCACATCCGAAGCTCGCCGAATCAATCGCACAGTGCCTGGGGCAGCAGCTCGGCCACGTGACCGTGCAGAGGTTCCCGGACGGCGAAATTTTTGTCCAGTACAAGGATACCCTGAGGAATGCGGACACATTCATCATCCAGTCCACGTCCAATCCGACGAACGAAAACCTGATGGAGCTTCTGATCATGCTGGACGCCGCCCGCCGCGCGTCCGCTGCCAGAATCACCGCGGTGATCCCGTTCTTCGGATATGCCCGTCAGGACCGCAAGGACAAACCGCGCGTGCCGATCACGGCGAAGCTCGTCGCGAACCTGCTGACGACCGCGGGCGCAAACCGCATCCTCGCCATGGACCTCCACTCCCAGCAGATCCAGGGGTTTTTCGATATTCCGGTCGACCATCTGTACGGCGCCTCCGTCCTGATCCCGTATCTGCGTGAGAAAACCGACTCGGAATCCGTGATCGTCTCCCCCGACTCCGGCAGCGTGAAGATGGCGCAGTCGTTCGCCGACCGCCTGGGCTGCGGATTCGCCGTGGTGGCGAAGCGCCGCCTCGACGCGAACCACGTGGCTTCGTCGCATCTGGTGGGCGACGTGAAGGGACGCACCTGCGTCCTGGTCGACGATATGACCAGCACGGCCGGCACGCTCTGCGCCGCCGCCGAACTTCTGAAGCGCGAAGGCGCATCCCGCGTGCTCGCGGCGGTGTCGCACTTCCTGGCGCGCGAAGAAGCTTTCGAGAAGCTGAAAGCCAGCTGCATCGAAGAGCTGATCACGACGAACTCCGTTCCGACCGACCTGAAGGGCGACAGCGTCCACACACTGGACATCGCCCCGCTCCTCTCCGAAGCAATCAGCCGCATCCACAACGGCGATTCCCTTAATTCGCTTTTCCAGCGCTGAGCGGAAAAGCTCCTGAAACGAAACGAACAACCCACACATAACCGACACATTACACGAAAGGACCAAAAATGGCAAAAGTCAAACATGTGTTGAACGTGCAGGCGCGTACGGCCGGTACAACCAACGACGCACGCCGCCTGAGAAAAACCGGACTGATCCCTGCGATCGTCTACGGCAAGGGCCTTGAGCCGAAATGCATCTCCGTGAACGCCACGGAATGGCAGCTGCTCTCCCGCAACGAGCTGAACATCCTCTCCCTCGTCGAAGACGGCAAGGAAACGCTCGTTCTGCTGAAGGAAGTCCAGCACGACCCGATCCGCAACCGCACCCGCCATCTGGATTTCCAGGCCATCCGCATGGACCAGAAGATCAAGGCGCACGTCGCGGTCCGTCCCGGTCACGCTCTGCCCGCGGGCGCTTCCGCCGGCGGTCTGCTTGAGCAGAACCTCCACGAAATCGAAGTGGAAAGCCTTCCGCAGGATCTCCCCGAAGAGATCATCGTGGACGTCTCCGGCATGAACCTCGGCGACATCATCCACGTCGGCGACATCGCGATGCCCGAAGGCGTCACCGCTGTGACCCATGCCGACATCGTCCTCTTCACCGAGGTCGACGAGAACGCCGCCGCCGCTGAAGAGGAAGCAGCTCCCGCCGAAGGCGAGGAAGCCGCCGAACCCGAAGTCATCGCCGAGAAGAAGACCGAAGAACGCGCCGCAGCCCGCGACGAACGCAAGAAAGCGGAGTAAACCTCCTGCTTTGTTTGCGACGCGTAGCCTCAAAACGGAAGAACACGGAAAGGACAGCAGGGAATGGCGGACGGAAACCAGCAGATCCGGCTTATCGTCGGTCTGGGAAATCCGGAAAGCAAATACGACGGCACACGCCACAACGCCGGATTCATGTTTGCCGAACGCCTCCTGACCAAACTTCCCCGTTCTTTTCAGAGGATCCACGGGTTCCAGTCCTACTACTGGAAAGGAACCTACGCCGGAGCGCCGCTGATCGTTCAAACGCCTTTGACGTACATGAACCTGAGCGGCGAGGCAGTGGCACCGCTGATGCGGAGCGAAGGGATCGCGCCGGACGAGGTGCTGGTGGTCCATGACGACATGGACATCCCCCTCGGGCGCATCCGGATCCGCAAGGGCGGCGGCAGCGCCGGGCACAACGGGATCAAGTCCCTGATCGAAGAGATCGGGTCGGAAGGATTCCACCGGATTCGGATCGGCGTCGGACACGCGGAAAGCCGCGGGGACGTGATCGACTACGTCCTTTCGGAGTTCAGCGAGGAAGAGCGGGCCGTTTTCGAGCGTGTTCTGGCCGGAGCCGCGGAAGCCGCGGTCCTGATCCTGAGACGAGGCGTCGCAATGGCAATGAACCAGTACAATCCGCGCGACTGGAGCGCGGATGAAGAAAGCCAACCGAACAAAACAACAACAGAAACGTCTGTTACAACAAATAAGAAACACCTGGAGGTGCAGTCTTGAAAAAGTACGAAGCAGTATTCATCCTCGACCCGCGCAAGGTCGACGATGAGGGAAAGGCCTTTGCCGGTCAGTTCGAACAGCTGATCAACGGCTGGGGCGGCACGATGATCGAGAACGTCGCGATGGGCCGCAAGACCTTTGCGCGCGAGATCAAGAAACGCAAAGCGGGCTACTATTTCGATTTCGTGTTCGAAGTCGAACCGGCCAAGGAAGCGATGCTCCGCGACGAGTTCCGCCTGGACGAACGTGTCCTGCGGTTCCTCTCCATCGTCTATGATCGTCCGGAACATGTCCGCTCCAAGCTCGCAATTCCGGAACCGGCCGCGATTGGCGCCGCTCCGGCAGCCGCTGCGGAATAATTGATGAATTGAGGAAAGGAGGCGAGTCAAATGGCTTCACTGAACAAAGTGCTTTTGATCGGGAACCTGACCCGGGATCCGGAGCTCCGGTATCTTTCGGGCAGCAATTCCGCAGTTTGCGAATTCGGAATTGCGATCAACCGCCGCTTCATGCAGAACGGCGGTCAGGAGAAGGACGAAACATGTTTCCTGGAGATCGTTGTTTGGGGCAAACAGGCCGAGACTTGCTCCCGTTTTCTCCAGAAGGGCAGCACGGTCTTCATCGAAGGGCGTCTGGTCTATGACCAGTGGACCGAAAAGGACACCCAGAAGAAGCGCTCCCGCGTCCGCGTGACCGCCGAACGCGTGCAGTTCCTCTCCGGACGCCGCGACGAACAGGGCATGCCGGGTGAGATGCCGCCTGAAGACGACAGCTACCAGCCTCAGCAGCGCGCCCCGCGCCAGGGCGGCTACCAGCAGCAGGGCGGTTTCCAGAACCGCGCTCCGCAGCAGGGCCAGCCGTTCCGCCGCCAGCAGTTCGAGGAGCCGCCGTACAATCCGGCCCCGAACATGCAGCCGCGCCAGGGGATGCCGGATTCCGGTCCGGACCCGCTGGAAAATGTCGACGATATCCCCTTCTGATCCAACAACACAACTTATCAACAAACGAGACACAATATGGCAATGCAACAGAAAAGACGCCACGCAAAGCGCCGCACCAACAAGACGAAGATCTGCCGGTTCTGCGAGAACCATGTGAACTACATCGACTTCAAGGACGGGGAACAGCTCCGCCGCTTCCAGACGGAAAAAGGCCGCATCCTCCCCCGCCGCATCACCGGTACCTGCCTGAACCATCAGAAGATGCTCAGCACCGCTCTGAAGCGCGCCCGCATCATCAGCGTGGCCCTCTGACCCGAGAACAATCAGAAAAGGAATTGAAACCATGGCACATGTCAAACTGATCCTCCTGCAGGACGTCGAAGACCTCGGCCTGGCGGGTGAAGAAGTTCACGTCGCGGCCGGCTATGCCCGCAACTACCTGATCCCGCGCGGATTCGCGACCGTCGCGTCCACCGGCGTGCTCCGTCAGCTCGAAGCCCGCAAGGAAAAGATCGAAGCGAAACGCCAGGCCGATTTCGAGGCTGCGCAGGTCCTCTCCGCGAAGATCGCTACCCTCGATATCACGATCCCGATGCAGGCATCCGAAGACGGCCACCTGTTCGGCTCCGTTTCCGAACGCACCATCTTCGAGAAGCTCGCCTCTATGGACGTGAAGGTCAACATCAATAAGATCCGTCTGGATGCTCCCATTCGCACGATCGGTGAATTCAAGGTCGACATCAAGCTCCACCAGAACGTCACCGCCGTTGCGACGATCAAGGTCGTCGGCGCCGCCTGATGCGCCGGGAGTATTGATTCATGCCTGATCGTTTCGATCATGCACAAGGCGCCGGGGCGGCAGGTTCCGGGGAGAATGCTTCCCGGAACGCCGTTTCGGCCGCTTCATCTTCCAGTTCCATGCCCCAGACCGCGGATTACGCGGACTACGAGATGGAACGGTCCGTCCTCGCCTGCATCCTGGCCGACCCCGGCTGCATCACCACGGTCTCCACGATGCTCGGCGTCCGTGTGCTGCCCGCGGCACAGGGAAAAGCAGGCGCAGACGGCGATTTGAGCGGATTTGCGCGGAACGCCAGGATCATGTTCCGCGACCCGAAGCATGCCGCGATCTATCAGAGCATGCTTGAAGTGAACAGCGCGACGGGGAATCCTCCCGACCTGCTGTCGGTGGAAGACAATCTGCGGCGTTCCGGCCGTCTCGATATGATCGGCGGCAGCGGAGCCCTGCTGGACATCCAGTCGTCCATCGGCAGCGTGGCAAACGTGGAGACGTGGTGCGGCATCCTGCGCCAGTGGGCCATGCTGCGGGAAATGATCAACGCCTGCACATCCGCGCTCCAGCTCTGCCGGGAACCCGGCGGAAAAGACATCCACCAGCTTCTGGACGGGATCGAACAGACCTTCTTCTCCGTCCGCAACGATTTCGTCCGCTCCGAAATCAAGAACATCAACGAGCTTGTCACTGAGGCGTTCAAGCATTTCTTGGCCCTCCTGGACAAGAAAATCGAGCCGGGCATCCCCACCGGATTCCCCGACCTCGACAAACTGCTCGGCGGCGGCCTGAAAAATCAGGAAATGGTCGTGCTCGCCGCACGTCCCTCCATCGGCAAAACAGCGCTTGCCCTGAACATCGCACGAAACATCGCGATGAAGAGCGTGCCGGGCCAGCGCCGCAAGAGCGTGGCGTTCTTCTCTCTTGAAATGAGCGCCGAACAGGTGGCGCAGCGACTCCTCTGCACCGAATCGAAAGTTTCCCTCTCGTCCATTTCGGACGGGACCTTCAACCGCGACGAGGTCAGCAGGCTTACCCGCGGTGTTTCGTCTCTGAGCGAGGCGAACCTTTTCGTGGACCCGACCGGCGGCCTCTCCATTTTCGAATTGCGGGCGAAAGCCCGGAAATTGAAGGAGGCCGACGCCGGACTGGACCTCATCATCATCGACTATCTGCAGCTGATGCGCGCCGGCGACGTTTCGGCACGCGACGGCCGCCAGGTCGAAGTCTCCGCCATTTCCGGCGGGATCAAAAAACTCGCCAAGGACCTGAATGTGCCGGTCCTTGTGCTTTCCCAGTTGAACCGCGAAGTCGAAAAGACCCCGAACAACAAGACCGTGCGGCCGAAACTGAGCAACCTCCGTGAATCCGGCTCCATCGAGCAGGACGCCGACGTGGTGATATTCCTGCACCGCGATCGCGACGAGGCAAAGGAAACCAACCGCGAAGCCGCCCGGAATGGGGTGGAATCGCTCCTTCTTGTGGAAAAGAACCGTAACGGAAAGACCGGCGAGGTGAAGGTGAACTTCTTCCCGAGCCTGATGGAATTCCGGACGATCACTCATAAATACGGCGAACAGGACATTCCGGCCTCCATGAAACAAAAACCGGAATCCTGACGTTGACATACCCGGAGAACGTAGCATGAAATTCAAACGTCTAGTGACAGCGCTGGCAATGCTGATTGCCGTATCCGCGTTCGGTCAGAGCATTGACCGGGTCGTCTTCCGGCAGCAGGGGGCATATCCCTTCTCCGAAGATATTTTCGAGATGAACACCCAGACGAAGGCCGGCATGCCGTACTCCGAACGCATGATCAACGAAGACGTGCGGCGTCTTTTCTCGCTCGGAATGTTCGAGGACGTGTTTTCCGATGTGAAGGACCTTCCCAACGGTAACAAGGAAGTCATTTTCGCGATCACGGCCAAGAAAAACGTTTCCGAAATCGCGTTCAAGGGCAACCGCAAATTCAGTGACAGCCAGCTGATGAAGCTCGTGAAGCTGCGCACGGACATGCCCCTGAACGACGCCCTGCTGGTCGAGTCCGCCCGCGAGCTCCGGAAGTTCTATGAGGAAAAAGGCTACACCGAAGCGCAGATCGATACCGCGCTGGAGGCCGACGGCGAGAGCAGCGTGAAGGTCTTTTTCAAGATCGCCGAACATCTGCGCGTCCGCGTCGATAACGTGGAATTCGAGGGCATGACAGTTTACAAGCCGTCCGAGGTGAAGGATCTGCTTGAGACGCGGTATTTCTTCGGCAGCGCCAACTGGCTTTCGTTCATGCCGTGGAGCATGATCGGCTTTATGCCGAACCTCGGCCTCTACGACAGGGATTTCGTCACGCGGGACAAGGTGCGTCTGCGCGAGCTTTACTGGCAGAAGGGCTACCTCGACTTCAAGGTGACCGACGTGGTCGTGACGGAACACGAGGACGACCCCGAGATGGTCGACGTGAAGTTCGTGGTGGAGGAGGGTGATCCCTACTTCATCAACAACATCCGCATCCTCGGATCGAAAGAATTCTCCGAAGAGGAACTGATGCCCCTGCTTTCCGCTCACGAGGAGGAAGTCTACAGCAGTATCCGTGAGGACCGCGACCGGATGGCGCTGGAGTCGAAGTATTCCCCGCTCGGCTTTGCGGATTTCCAAGTCCGAGCCGTGCATTATCCCGACTACAGCACGCACTCCGTGGACGTGGAGTATCAGATCCAGGAAGGCACGCAGTACACGATCGGCGAGGTCTACATCTCCGGCAACCGCTGGACCAAGGACTATGTGATCCGCCGCGAACTGCCGTTCACCACCGATGACCTGCTCGACAAGGAGCTGCTCGAAATCGGGAAGAGCCGCCTGATGGGCATGGGGTATTTCCAGTCCGCGGACGGCGAGGGCGACGGCGTGGAAATCCTGTCCATGAACTCCCCTGAACCCGGCAAGAAGGACGTCTACGTGAACGTCGAGGAAAAGCAGTTCCTTGGCGGCAACCTCGGGTTCGGATGGAGCGATTCCGACGGTCTTGCCGGGTCGATCCAGCTGTGGCACTCCAACATGGACATCCTGGACCCCCAGAACTGGTTCACCGGCGGCGGGCAGCGCCTGAGGATCGGCGCCCTTGTCGGTCTTGAGCATTTCGACGTGCAGACCGACTTCACCGAGCCTTACCTCTTCGGCATCCCGCTGCGTCTGGACATCTCCGGTTACTGGCGCGAGGTGCTGTACGAGAACTGGAACGAGCAGCGGCTCGGCTTCACGGTCTCCCTCACGAAACGCATCTTCGACGAATTCACGTCCGTGAGCGCGGGCTACACGTTCGAGCAGGTCCGCATTGTCGATATGAAGAAGAAGATGGGCCCGATCTTCCAGGACGCCAAGGGCAGCGACCTGGTGGGACGCATCTTCCTGTCCGTGAACCGCGACACGCGAAACAGCGCCACGAACCCGATCTCCGGCTACGACATCGGCGCTTATACCTCCCTGACCACACGCGGCCTCGGCGCCACCAACGACTACTACAAGTTCGAACTCCGGGCCGTCAATTACTTCCCGTTCCTGCACGACTGGTTCGTCCTGACCACCGGTGCGAAGATCGGCACCATGGGCACGTTCAACGGCGACCGCGTGCCGCTCTACGACCGTTACTTCCTCGGTGGCGGCGACTCCGTGCGCGGCTTCCCGTACCGGAGCATCGGCCCGACGGACAGCAGGAAGGACAACTACGGCGGCGAGTTCATGTACCTCTTCACGGCGGAGCTCTCCCACCCGATCTACAAGTTCCTGCGCGGCGCTGTCTTCTGCGACGTCGGCGATGCCACGAGCGCGCATTTCGGCCCGATTTCCTCGCCGAACGTCGGCGTCGGCTACGGACTCCGCATCCTGGTGCCGGGCATCGACATGCCGATCCGGCTGGATCTGGCGTACCCGGTCGTCAACAACCAGGAAGGCGTTTCCAGCCGCCTGCGTTTCCACTTCAACATGGGATTCTCCTTCTCGCCGCTCGGACGCTGACGGCGGAATCGGAAAACAAGGCGGCATGCGGCGGCGACCTGGAAGGACGGGCCGCCGCTTCTTTTGCCGTTTCGAAGAGAAAGATTTCCGTTCTTTTTCCTTTTTTTCCTTGCAGGATAAAAAAAAGGGGTTATATTATTCTATTCATAATAAAAGCCCGGATTGTATTCATGGAAAAACCGCGCCGTTTCGGCGGCCTCCGGTTCATTGTCCGGCGATGAAACGACACAGGAAACACTCATGAAACGCTTTTTGCCGATCATAACCGCGATGCTGGCCGCTCTGTCCTTTTTCAGCGGATGCCGGACTGACTACACGAAGTCCGCCGTGGAGCGAGCGCGTACTTATGCCCTGAACAACCTGAAAGGACTGACGGACAATCAGCGGAATTTCATCCGGTACACCCAGCCTGAGATCTACGAAAACATCATTTATCCCCGGTATGTGTTACCGCTGAACGCCGGCATCGACCACATCGAAATCGACGACGTGCGGCATTTTCCCCTTACGCCCGAACACGACCTGATGCACAGCTGCGTGGTCTGGACTCCGCCCGATCTCGGCGCGAAAGTCGTGGTCGTGGGCGAAGGCGAGCGGTCCATGCTCTTCTGGGATCCATACCGCGTGATCGTCAAACGGTACGATCCCGGCGACACCGGGCTGAAGTCCGCGACCGGCGCGGCTTCCGCCTTTGTGCGGAACAACATGCTGTACCTTTCCACATCCGAACTCAACCGGGTCCGTTTCGACAATCCCGAGGCCATTTACACGCGCCTGCCGGTCGACCCGGACGGCGTGGAGCCGGACAAGCTTACCTCCTGGGAAGAATATCTGAGAGAGAAGGAAGGGAAAAACGCGAGTGCCTCGCAATACACCCAACTTTCCCTCATGTGGCCTGCCGACGATCCGCTCCAGTGCATCGTGGTGACCGGATTCTCCCGGACCGGCACGTTCAGCGGCTGGAAGCTTCGCACCGCCGAACTGATGGACGTGGCCAAGCTGGACAACGCCCGCCTGTCCCGCGAGGAGATCGACGCAATCGAAAAGACGATCCCCGCCCGCGATCTGATCTTCCCCAGCCAGGATGACCCCACACGCAATCCGTTCGACGATCCTGACTATAAGAAGTCGCCGGGCGGCGGCTCGATCGTATACAAATAAGGAGACGTCCTCCTATGATGAACAGCATGACAGGATTCGGCCGCGCCGAAGGCGTCGATCATGGCGTGGCGCTCCGATTCGAGATATCGTCCGTGAACCGCAAGCAGTTCGACGCGAAGTTCTCGCTGCCGAAGGAGCTCGCCATTCACGAGGGCGTCCTGCGGGCGCATCTCGCGAAACGCCTGACCCGCGGCTCCATTATGGTGCGCGCGGAGCTGAATTATCTGGATGACGCTCCGGCGGCCTCCCGCATCGACCACGCGTTTCTGGACACCGTGATCCGGGAAGCCCGCGAGGCGGCGGAAAAGAACGGCCTGGACGCTTCGCTGAACATCAGCCAGATCCTCGCCGTGCCCGGCGTCGTGGTCCCTGTCTCCACCTTGAGCTCGAATTCAGAATTCGAAACGTTCATGCTCGGCGTGTTCGACGAAGCCTTGGCCCGCCACATCGAAATGCGCCGGACCGAGGGCGCCGCGCTCGAACGCGACATCCTCGCCCGCATCGGCGAGTTCGAAGCCATCGTCGCGAAGATCAGGACGCTCACGCCCGGTCTGCCCGAACAGCAGGCGGCGCGCATGCGCGAACGCCTGAAGGACGCCGGATTCAACGCGGAGGCCGACGACGAACGCATGCTCCGCGAATTCGTGATCTTCGCGGACCGTCTGGACGTGACCGAGGAGCTGACGCGCCTCGACGCCCATTTCAGCCATTTCCGTTCGCTTGCCGCGGGCGACGCCCCCGGACGCTCCCTCGATTTCCTGATGCAGGAGATGTTCCGCGAGATCAACACGCTCGGGAACAAGGCAGGGACGGCGGAGATCTCCCCGCTCGTGGTGAAGATGAAGACCGGGCTGGAAAAAGTCCGCGAGCAGATCCAGAACATCGAATGACCGCGCCGGGTTTTCTCCCCGGCTTTGTGCAAATATCAGAAAGGAACGCCCCATGAAGACATGCCCGAAAAATCAGCCGCAGTCGCCTGACCGGAACCAGATCGACGAACTGGTCGGCCGTCTGTGCGAGTCGTATGCCGACGGGATCGGAGTGAACCACTCCGAGGGGCTGAACCTGCCGCGCGAGGCCGAAATCCTGGAGCTCCTGCACGACCTGATCGAGCTCATCTTCCCCGGATTCGCCGAACGCGAGGCCGAGTCCGCCGATACCATCCGGTTCTCCGTCGGCGACCTGCTCATCCGCTCCCACCACAAGCTGACCGATCTGCTCTGCCGCGTGTTCCGCTATACCTGCAAGACCGCCGACGAGAACTGCGATTGCAGGGCCAGGGCGGCGACCGTGGCGGGCGAAGTCCTCGCCGAACTGCCCGGCATCCGCGACGTGATGAAGACCGACGTGCAGGCCGCCTACGAGGGCGACCCCGCCGCCCGCAACAAGCAGGAAGTCATCATGAGCTATCCCGGGCTGCGCGCGATCACCATCCACCGCATCGCTCACGCGCTCTTCACGCGCAAGGTTCCCATGATCCCGCGCATGATGAGCGAATACGCCCATCGCATTACCGGGATCGACATCCACCCCGGCGCAAAGATCGGCCGCGCGTTCTTCATCGACCACGGCACTGGCGTCGTGATCGGCGAGACCGCCGAGATCGGCGACAACGTGAAGCTGTACCAGGGCGTCACGCTCGGCGCGCTGTCGTTCCCGAAAGATGCCTGCGGCATGATCATCAAGGGCGCGAAACGCCACCCGACGATCGAGGACGACGTCACGATCTACGCCGGCGCGACCATCCTCGGCTCGGTCGTGATCGGGAAGGGCTCCGTGATCGGCGGCAACGTGTGGCTCACACATTCGACGGAGCCCGGCACCCGCATCACCATCGCGAAGCCCGACTTGACCAGCGAGACGAAGCCTCGCATCTGATGTCCCCGTTCGGGATCAAGAAAAAAAATAAGGCGCACGTCCAAATCTTTGGCCCGGGCGCCTTTTCCATGTTTGTGTAATACCGTTTGTTACAGCGGGAGTTCGACGGCTTCACCGCGGACGAATGCCGTGTGCGAGGTCCAGCCGACGGAATGCGCGAGCGCGGCGGCCTCATCGAACGCATACGCGACGTGTTCCGGCTTGTGCGCGTCGGAGCCGAGCGTGATCTTCATCCCGGCGCGGAAGGCGGCGCGCAGAAGGTCTGCGGCGGGGTAGATCTCGTCCGCGGCCACGCGGAGCCCCGCGGTGTTCAGCTCCAGGCAAATGCCCTTTGCTGCGGCGCATTCGTAGATTTCCGTCATGCGGCGAAGGATGCTTTCCCGGCCGGACGGCCGGAACCCGAATTTTTTCGGCAGGTCGGAGTGCGCCATGACGTTGAAGCCGCCGAGCTCGACGAATGCCAGCAAGTCGGTCAGATAGCCGTCCCAGACGGCGTCCACGCCATAGCGAGGCCATTTGTCGAGCTTGTCCGGGTCGTCGAACGCGAAGTCGCCGACGTAGTGCACCGAGCCGATCAGATAGTCGAACTTCGGGCGGAGCGGGACGAGCGCGGCGAAGACCTCGTCCATGCGGCCCGGCACGTAGTCGAACTCGGCAGCGGCGAGGACCGTCAGGGAGGAACCGTCCGCGGCTTCGCGGAGCGAATCGAGGATTTCGAAATAGCGCGGCAGGTCGCCGGGCGCCATGCGGAATTCGGCATCGTAGCCGACGGGCGCGGGGAAATGGTCGGAGACGCCCCAGAATGCAAGCCCGGCTTTCCGCGCAGCGGCAAGGTATTCCTCCGGCGTGCCGGATGCGTGTTTGCACAGGGCGGTATGCGTGTGGAGGTCCGCCCGCGGAATCGTGTTGCCCGACGCGCTCATGACGCGCCGCCGTTTCCGTCTGAGTCCAGCTCGGAGATGCCGTTGCCGTAGGGGTAGGGGAGGAACGACAGGTCCTTTTCCCCGATGGAGGCGGCGAGCGGCGCGCCGATCGTGTAGAGGTAGCGGAACCCGTCGGAGGCGACGGCGGAGACGAACAGGACGGAGGAGACGTAGCGCAGGATGGTCTGGGTGTCCCAGACGACCGGGGGCTCCTCGCCTTCGGCGACGCCGCCGTAGAGCTGCCAGTTGTCGATGGGGAAGACGAGGCAGCCGGACCGGTCGGCGATCGCTGTGTCGATGCCTACTCGGACGACGCTGAAGCGTTCCTGCGTGGAGGAGGAGAGGATCGCGGCGATGCAGGCGAAAATGAGGTCGGAGCCGATCTTGTCCTCCAGGACCGCGCCGATGCAGAAGGAATCGGGGTGGAAATCGCGGTTCTCGGGGCGGTCAGGGAACGTCTTCCGCATGAAGTCCGCCATTCCGGCGAGTCCGGCGGGACGCGCCTTGCGGTACTCCGCCTCGAGCTCGCGCCACTGCTTTTCCACGAACGACTGCTTGTCGTTGTCGAACCAGCACAGATGCAGGCGGATCAGCCCGGTGAGCAGGGAGATGGGGCGTTCGGGCGGCTGCATGAAGATGCGGCGGCGGGACCGCGCCATGAGGGCGTGCTGAAGCTGGCGGGTGCGTTTGCGGATGCGCGGATTGTCGGACTTCTGCATGTCGCGGAGGACCGGCTCCAGCGCGGTGCTGCCCTTCGTGAGCAGTTCGGCCATTGCCATGCTGGCGGACTGCTCGTTTTCGTCGTCGAGCAGTTCGACCAGGTATTTCATATCGTTTTTGTCGTCAGGCTGGTTGTTCATGGTGCGGAAAACCTTGTCTGCGGGGGAATTTTTGTCAGGGATGGACGGGGAACTTGCCGCGGAGGGCGTTCTGCGCGATCTGCTTCACGTCCGGTTCGAAGTCGGCTCGGATGATCCACTGGAGGAAATCCGGCGCGTTCGCGGCGACCTCGCGGAGCGTTTCGCCGTTGTGCCGCCCGAACGAAACGACCGCCTCGCCGTTGCGCCATTTGAAGCGGCCGCTTTTGTCGACGTTGGCGGGGTTGACCGGATTGCAGAACGCGTGGAGTTCGTCGAGGGTCTGCGGGAACGAGGTAATCGTTTCCGGGAACTGGTCGGGCGACATCGCGGAGTAGCGTTCGAGCTGGGCCTCCAGGACTTCGAGCGAAGCCTGCGTGTCGGCGGCTGCCCCGTGCGCGCCTTCGAGCTTCTTTCCGCAGAAGAACTTGTAGGCGGCGGTGAGGTTGCGCGGCTCCATCTGGCAGAAGATCGTGTAGGAGTCGAAGATGCGGCGGCCCGCGGCGGAGAACTGGATGCCGCAGCGGGCGAACTCGCGCGTGAGCATCGGGATGTCGAACTTGCCGATGTTGTAGCCGCCGAGGTCGCACCCCTCGAAGTAGATCGCGAGGCTGTGGGCGATCTGCCGGAACGTCGGGGCGTCCTTCACGTCCTCGTCGGAGATGTGGTGGACGGCGGTCGCCTCGGGCGGGATGGGCATTTCCGGGTTGATCAGGCGGGATTTGGTCTCGCGCGTGCCGTCGGGCATGATCTTGATCACAGACAGCTCCACGATGCGGTCGACGAAAAGATTGACGCCGGTCGTTTCCAGGTCGAAAAAGATCAGCGGTACATTGTCGGTAAGCTTCATGAATGATCCTCTTTTGAATAAAACGCTATTATACTATATCACGAAAAACGCAAAAAGAAACCGGAGACGCGTGAAAATGCGGAAAATCGGGCGAAAAAGACGGACGCCTGTCTGACTCAGGAGAAAACGGATGAAGGATCCCGTGATCCTTTCCGGTTGCGCCTAAACTATTATGGAAAGGAAAAACGCAAGGAGACTTACGGGGATAGAAAGGCCGGCGACAAGCGTGATCGGGAACAGATCGATCAGGCAAATGATTTTGGCTGGCTTGAAAACAGGGGTCTCGCGAAACTTCTTCGCGAAAAGGGTTTTCAGAAAAATCCTGTACCACACGATTTCAAAAAACGGGTAAGAGGCATATATGATCTGAGCGAACGATTTATGTCCTTTTGTCAGTAGGAAGCACCATGGGATCAGAATCGCGTGAAGCGCCACCAGAATGAACAAAACCGTTACAGTCCAATTCATGTCCAGTATTTGTCCGGCTTGAAGCGATTCGCTGTCATTGTCGAGTTCGTCGTAGCGGTCCTCTGCGTGTGCGTTCGGGAGCCGGAACAGGAGGATCAGCAGGGCGAGGCCGCAGAGAAAACCGCAGAAACTGGATACTATGAAGATCCCCTTGCAGATTTCCAAATACTTTTCCATGTCTTATGGTCCTTTCCGGCTGATTTGCGGGAGGGGGATGATGTCGGCGTCGGGCGACGGCTTTTTCTGTTTGTTCGGGTTCAGCAGGGCGTCCAGGAATTCGTCGGCGGAACGGAGCAGAAGGACGCTCGTGCCCGCGTCCTCGCGGATATCGTTTTCATCGCGGGGCAGGGGAATGACGCGCAGACCGAGCTTTTTTGCCTCGGCGGCGGTGAATCCGACCGCGACGTCGCCCCATCCTTTGCGGAGCGCTTCCGGGATGATGGAGGATTCGGCGATCTTGAAGACGACCTGAAGCCCTGCTTCGTTGGCTGTGCTCTTCACATACAGCAGGTCGACCGGGTTTGCGCCCTCGCGGTAGAGACAGATGAATCCCCCGGCGGCGGCGATGAGCTGGGAACGCGTCTCGGAAACGGTGTCGGGTTCCGGTTTTGCCTCGCCGAACAAAGTGCAGGAGGACACGAAAAATGGGAGAAATGCAATCGCGAGCAGAGAGAGGACGCGGTTCATCGTTTCGCGGCTCCGCCGTTCCAGATGATGCGTTTCTGCCAGCGTTTTTCGCCTTCCTTCTTGCCGACGGCGAAACAGTTGCCGTTGGTGTCGATCACGCAGAACGCCCGGATGGCGTCGAGGTAGAAGACGAACGCCGTGTCTCCGGTCGTGGCGGGACGGAGCTGCTCCAGGATCAGGCTGTCCATGGCATCAAGCGTGGCGGGGTCGATCAAGTCGATGCGCCCCTTGACCTTGAACGCGACGCCGATCTGTCCGGTCTGCCCCACCGGGATGGCGTAGCCGGCGCTGCGTCCGTCGAGCGACTCCTTGACCGAGGAACGGAAGATGAGGGGAGGTGAGTCCTCCTTGTAGGCAGGGCAGACGATGAAATCGGTCATGGCTCCGCCGATGAAATGCAGGTCGACGGGCGACCAGCCGAGATCAAGCATGGTGATGGACTGCCGTTTTATGTTCTGCTTCAGCATGTCGGCGAGCTTGAAGTACTCAACGGCCTTCTGCGATACGGCGGCGACGGATTTCCCGTCGGGCGTGATGTCCATGGCGGATGCGGTCGCGACCGTCTCGAACGTGACATAAGGCGTTTCGGCGTTCTCCAGTCCGTCGAGCGGAAGGAAGAAGACCTTTGTACCGAAGAACCCGGAGCAGAAGACCCCGTTCTGCATGGCCAGCAGGGCGATTTGCTCCGGCGAGATGGTCTCGTTAACCGGGAAGGGCAGTTCCTTGAACGACGCAACGGTTCCGGTCGCGAGGTCGATGCGGAGAATGCCGAACTGCTGCTTCAGGACAGATTGAGGGAAGGCGAGAGCAACGAGTTCGTCTGTGCCGGGGATGAACGCAAGCTTCTTCAGCATGCGGTCGGTCGTGACGATGCGGATGACCTGCCAGTCGGAAGTGTTGACGAGGACGACGCGCGTGCCGTTCGGTCCGAGGGAAGTCCCGGTGCGTTCGGCGATCGCGAGCACGGAGCCGTCCTGCGAAACAGCGAACGCGTCGAGGCGCGTGCCGCGGAATCCCTGCGAGGCGTAGGCGGGCCGCCAGGTCTGAACCGTTTCCGCGTCGGGATCCGCGAGCCGTGCGGCGAGAGCGGAATCCGAGAGTTTGGAGGTGATCGTGAGCTCGCGCTTGGACTCTCGGATCGGCTGGACGGAGGATTTCGGGATCGTGCGGACGTTGGACGAATCCACCTCGATCTCCGGTATCTTTTCAACCTTGATCGTCTCGGGATTGGTCTTTTCCGATGCTGAGATCGAGAGCGAGCCGCTGCGGATGCTGTTGCGCTCTCCGCCGCCGGATGTCGGTTCGACAGGGGCCGCGGACGTGGTCGTGTTCGCAGGCGCGTCCGGTTGCGGTTGCGTTTGAGATTGGGCGGATTCCGGGGAGGCTGTGACAGCCTGGTTCCTCTGGGCGAAAACTGTGACAGCGGCCGCGGCGGAGACCGCGAGGCCGAGCGTCAGGGCGATTGCTGTTGAAACCGTGCGGGACATTGGTGCCTCCCCGTTCCGGGTTGAAATCAGATGGTGTAGAGCCAGTTGTGGGTATCTTCCAGTTCGCCCCGCTGGATGCCGGTGAGGCGGTCGTAGAGCTTCTGGGAGACGGGGCCGCATTCATGGCCGTATTCGATGACCTTGCCGTGGATGGTGACGGAGGAGATCGGGGTGATGACGACTGCGGTGCCGCAGGCATCGACTTCCGCGAAGGTCGGGAGTTCCTCCTCGGCGACGATCGGGCGCTTCTCGACGGTGATGCCGAGGTCGCGTGCGACCTGCATGAGGGACATGTTCGTCACGCTGGGCAGGATGGACGGGGAATCGCTGGTGACGTACTTGCCGTCCTTCGTGATTGCGAGGAAGTTGCTGGTGCCGAATTCGTCGATGTACTTATGCTCGCGGGGATCGAGGAAGAGCGGGATGGGGAATCCGGCCTTCTTGGCGAGCTTGGCGGGCATGAGGGACGCACCGTAGTTGCCGGCGACTTTGAACTGGCCCATGCCTTTCGGCGCGGCGCGGTCGAAGTCTTCGATGACGAGCGCGGGAACGCCCTTCAGACCGTCCTTGTAGTAGGCGCCGACGGGCATGACCATGATGAGGAAATCGTATTCGGTGGCCGGGGAGACGCCGATCTGCGGACCGGTGCCGATGAAGAGCGGACGGATGTACATGGAGCCGCCGGATTCGCAGGGCGGGACGTAGTCGATGTTGTCGAGCACGACGCGATGGATGGCCTCAAGGTACATTTCCTCGGGGATCTCGGGGTGGAGCAGCTGGTGTCCGGTGCGGTTCATGCGCTTGATATTTTCCCAGGGGCGGAAGACGCGGACCTTGCCGTCCTTGCAGCGGAACGCCTTCATGCCTTCGAAGCAGGCCTGACCGTAGTGGAGGCAGGTGGCCGCGATGCTCATGGAGATAGTGGGATCGGTTTTGAGTTCGCCCTTGTCCCATGCGCCGTCCTTCCAGTGGAAGGCGATGTGGGAGCGGGTGGGCATGTAGCCGAAGGAGAGAGCCGACCAGTCGATGTCGGTGCGGATGGGACGGGGATAGTCCATGTTTGAAATACTCCTGTTGTTAGACTGCGGACGGCGGAAACGCCGTCAAAAAGAAATGAACATAAAGAAATTTACACGTTTTTCGGCGATAGTCAATGTTTTTTTCGGAAATCGTATTGATTTTTTTTGTTTTTGGGCTAACTTAATGAATGTGGAATGTATCAACAACCAAACCCGAAGGAATCTGCACATGCAATTGTCCCGTCTTTCCCTCCTCGCCGTGGCGGCGCTGACCTGCGCCGCATTCGCCATTTCCTGTGAATCCGACGACCCCCGCAACGCAATCGCCCCGTTCTGGACGGACGGCGATGTCGACGGCGGCCTGAACGGCGGCGGTGGATTCGGCGACGGTTCCGGCCTGACCGGCGGCGATGCCGGGCTGCGCGGCGGCGACGGCTTCGGTTTCGAGGGCGGCGACGGCTTCGATTCCAACTCCGGGCCGGGTGCCTGGGGTGAAGATCTGAACAAGACCCCGTACATCGACGGCTTCGGCGCCAGGATCGACGGCGTCGAGTTCGATCCTCTCTATTTCCCCTATGACCAGAACACCATCTCCTCCTCCGAGGAAGCCAAGGTCTCCGCGGTCGCCCAGTACCTGCTCGGCCATCCCGAGGCGGGCGTCGTGATCGAAGGCTACTGCGACGAACGCGGCACGGAAGAATACAACCGTGCCCTCGGCGAACGCCGCGCCCTCGCCGCAAACGAAATGCTTGTCGATATCTACGGCATCGAGTCCGCACGCATCAAGACCGTCAGCTACGGCGAGGAACGCCCCGCCGTGACCGGAACGGGCGATGCCGTCTGGTCCAAGAACCGCCGCGACGAATTCGTACCCGTGTATCTGAAGAGCAACTGATGCCGCGCTGACGGCATGCTTCAAACATGAATCCGGGTACAGGCGACTGTTGCCCGGATTTCATTTTCCAATTCCAACAGGAACGGAGCCCATGTCCCCTCAGGATGAAAACGAATGCGCCGGGAAAGATGTCCCGGTCGACGCCGTGCGGGACACTTCTGTTCCCGTGAAGCGGACGACGTTCCGAATGGAGCTGTCGTTCGACGGCACTGCCTACCACGGCTGGCAGCGTCAGCCGAACGGGATCACGGTGCAGGAGATGGTCGAAGAGAAGCTGTACCGCCTCTTCGGCGAACGTGAGCACATCAGGATCCAGGGCAGCAGCCGCACCGATGCCGGAGTCCATGCGCTCGGCATGGTGTGTTCCTTCTCCGCTCCGCCCTCGCCGTACATACCCGACTGGAAGCTCAAGAAGGCGATGAACCGCCTGCTGCCGGACGATATTCGCGTCCGCAGCGCCGAGGTCGTGAACGACGGGTTCAACGCCCGGTTCGACGCTCTCGCCAAATCCTATGTGTACGTGGTGAACACCGGCGACATCAATCCGTTCAGCGGGCGGTATTCGTGGCACATGGAGGACATGACGGAACTTGATGCGCTCCGCGAGGCCGTCAAACACGTCGAGGGGCGCCATGATTTCTCCACGTTCACGGTCGAGCGAGGAAAGATCGACGATCCCGTTCGGACCATTCTCCGCGCCGAGATCGTCGCCTTCGGGCCGCTCGTCTGCATGTATTTCCTCGGTACCGGGTTCCTCTACAAAATGGTCCGCAGCATGGTCGGCGCCCTGATGTTCGTCGGACGCGGCCGAATGACTCCTGACGAGTTCCGGGGCATCCTGCTGGCCTGCGACCGTGCGGAATGCAAGGACACCGCGCCCGCGAAGGGGCTTTTCCTGAAGCGCGTTTTCTACGAACCCGATACATGGCTGGACGACCTTCCGGCGCGCCCGCCGTTCTGGGTCGCCTGAACTGGAGAACCCGAACTTGAATCACATTCACTTTTCAGCATAAGGACAGCATCCGGTATGAACACCACAGAAAGCAACTCCGCAGTTCCCGTCCTGGCCGCACGCAGGATCAGCATGCAGGACCGCTACAGTACGGAACGTCTCCGCGACCTCAGCCTTGAAATCTACAAAGGGGACATCGTAGCGCTGATCGGCGCTTCGGAGAACGGCAAGCGCCTGCTTCTGCGGTGTCTGGACCTGCTGGAACGTCCCGAGGGCGGCAACGTGGAGCTGAACGGCGAGCCCGTGCAGTGGCGTCACGGCGGCGCAGATCGCGCCCGCAAGTCCATCGGAATGGCTTTTTCACGCGAATCTCTGTTTCCCAACCTGACCGTGTTCGGAAACATGATGATTGCCCCCGTCGATGCCGCCGAATCGGAAGAGGGGCAGATCCAGGAGCGCGTGAAATCCCTTCTGAAATTCGCCGGGCTCTCCGGCGTGGCCGAGGCTATGCCCCCGAACCTTACCGGCGGACAACGGCGCCGTCTGGCCATCATCCGGGCGCTGGCGCTCCAGCCGCAAATCCTGCTCCTCGAGGATCCCGGCGCAAATCTGCTGCCGGAGGAGAGGAACGAGGTCTATGCCCTGATCCATGCCATAGCGAAGACCGGCATGACGATTCTGTTCTCGACCCGTGACCTGGATTTCGTTCGTGATATTGCCACGCGGGTGGTCTTCATGGCGGATGGCATGATCCGGGAAGAAGGGACAACGAAGGAAGTGCTGGATCACCCGCAGTATGACCGGACGCAGGCGTTCGTGAGAAGGAATTCCGGTTTTTACCGTGAGCTCAATGCCCGCACGTTCGACATCTACGAGTTCGACGGCGTGCTGGAAGCCTTTTCCTCCGGAAAACTCCTTCCTCCCGAAAAACGCCGCGATCTGCGCAAGGCACTTGAACTCCTGCTTGTCAGGATGCTTTTCCCGCGCATCAGCCGCATCGTTCTTTCGATCAAGGTCAACCCGATAATCGGGGATATCAACGTGAATATCCAGTATCCCGGAACCGAATTCGATCCTCTGACGCAGGCGGCCAGCACGGACGCCGTCGAAGCGAAAACGGAACTCCTCGGTCTTGTCAAGTCCGTGAAATACTCCACGCCCGTGACCGGGAAAAACGAGCTGAACATGGCCCTTTGAGCGGGCCGAAAGCCCCCCGAAAAGAGGAGAGTCCCCGTACTCCGAAAAAAGAAATGCCGTCCGGGCTGTTCCGGGCGGCATCGTTTTGGCGGCCTGTCGTTACGGCCTGATTACCGTGTACGGCTCGGGATCGGTCGCTCGCGCATATTCCACGGCAGGCGGTCCGAACAGCATCACCGCACCGACCTTGTATCCGGACGGGAGATGCAGCAGGGAACGCATGCCGCGGTTCAGTGTGAAGGCGTAGTAGGCGAATCCGCACCAGCATGTGGCGACGCCCAGGCTCTGGGCATAAAGGTCGAACTGCGTAAGCGCGATCGAGGAGTCGAATTTGCCGCACGGGGCGTCCTTCGGCGAGGCGACCACGATCATGTGCGGGGCGTTGCGGAACACGAAGTCCTTGCCGCCGAGCATGGCGTCCTTGAACCGTTTGTATCCCGGATAGACCATCCGCATGATGCCGGATTTGATCAGGAAGCGCGTGATCTTCAGCATGCGAGCCCGGAACGGCTCCATCTTCGCGATATCGTCGATGACCACGAACGCCAGCCTGTGGTCGTTGCATCCGGTCGGGATCCAGCGCAGGGACGCGAGCAGTTTCTCCATGACCTCGGGGGGCAGGTTCTCCTGCTTGTAGAGCCGTATGCTGCGGCGCTGGCGGATCAGGTTCATCATGTGCGCTTCGTCGGGCAGGGGGCCGGCGGGGATGCAGTGTTCCGGCGCATGGCCGTCGCAGGTGAGCGCGCCGGCGGGGCAGACGGCGAGGCAGTGCTGGCAGTGGAGGCAGTGTTGTTCGAGCTTTTCCGGAATGGCGGGAATGCCGTTTTTGCCGCGGTGAATGACCTGGACGATGCAGTCGGCGATGCAGCGTCCGCAACGGGTGCATTTGGATGCGTCGACGGAAATCATGATGGGAACCGGTTTGATTGGTTGAAAAAAAGGCTCCGCACCGGGTTGCGGGTACGGAGCCTGTGTCGCGGAAAAAGCGTCGGCCGCCGATCAGAAGGAGTTCAGCAGGACGATGGAGAACGCGAGAACGAAGATGGCGACGGTCTCGACGATACCGAGTGCCATCAGCTGGTTCGCGAAGCCCTTGCCGGTCTCGGCGAAAGCGTCGCAGGCCGCGGCCGCGCTGATGCCCTGCCAGAGGGCGGAAATGCCCATGGCGATGCCGGCGAGGACGCCGACGAGCGAGTAGACGACCCAGGTGCCGGCCGCCACGCTGGAAGCGCCGCCCATCACGATGAACATCACGATCATGCCGTAGATGGTCTGGGAGAGCGGGGCACCGGCGAAGATCAGAAGCTGGAACGGCGCGGGCTTGTTCTGGGCATAGCATTTCTTCCAGGCGCCCATGGCGGCGCAGGAGGCGGACCCGCAGCCGTAGGCGGAGCCGATGGCAGCGAAGCCGATGGAGGTGAACGCCGCGGCGTAGATCAGGGCCTTCTGCTCGAAGAAGGGGAGGTCCTGGGTGGAGACGGCCTGGGCGGCGTCGGCAGCCTGGGCGAGGACCGGGGTGACATTTGCGAGGGTGTTAAGAAGCAGACTCATGGTTGTTTCTCCTGTAGTGTGTATTTGTTTTTATGGTTAATTGTTGTTTTGTTTCGCAGAGAAGGGTTTGAACTTGAATCCGGACCACTGGAGTCCCATGTGGTTGGAGAATTCGAGCGTGTTCAGTCGGACTGCGTGGACGAGCACGCCGAGGAATCCGAGCGCGAGGTTCAGGATGTGTCCGGCGACGGCGACGAGGATCAGCAGGATGAATCCGAAGATCACGAATTTGTCGCCGAGGGCGTCCTTGACCATCAGGCCCATCGCGTTGAACTTCTGGGCGATGTACATGCCGGAGAGCCCGACCGCGAAGAGGCGGATGTAGGACAGCACGTCCGTGAAGCTGCCGATCATGTCGAACGGCAGGTTCAGGGCCGCGGCGGGGCGGATCGTGATCATGATGATCACGGCGGCGGCGATGTAGACGTACACGCCCCAGTGCGGGAACGTGCCGCTGAAGACGATGAGTCCGACCGCGAGCAGGAAGTTCGCGAAGATCATCAGAGCCCAGCCGATGTTGGAGAGTTCGCGCCAGTCCTTGCGGATGCCGGTGAAGAAACGCACGATGTGTGCGCTCATCAGGTGGAGCATCGCAAGCAGGAAGCAGAACCACTGCGTGAGCTTGTTCGGGAAGCCGTCCCAGAAGCGGGTCGCCTCTTCCGGCGTCATCTTCGATACGTCGATGCCGTAGAAGTTCACGAACTTGTAGGCGGCGGGGCTGTTCGCGGGATCCGTGATCATGCTCCAGCCGCGCATCCAGCCGGGCAGGACGTCCTTCGGCAGCCCGAACCAGGCGCCGTTGAGCCAGCCCCAGACGAAAGTGTAGGACGCGAGGAAGATCAGCAGGACGAGCGGGAGGCGCGCCGCTTTCTTTGCATGGAGGGCGATCAGGCCGACCGTTCCGGCGACGAGCATCAGTGCGCCATATCCGGCGTCGCCGAGAATCATGCCGAAGAAGATCGGGAAGAAGAAAAAGAAGAACATGTTCACGTCGCTCTCGCGGTAACCTGGCGAGATGCCGACGAAATCGAACAGCGGGTCAAGAACGCTCAGGAAGCGTGCCTTTTCGATGTAGGTCGGGACGTTCTGGTCGTCTTCCGCGGGATCGTCGATCTGAAGCGCCCAGCCGTTCTTCATGGCGGCGGCCTTCAGTTTTTCGATGCGGGTGACGGGGACGTAGCCCTGGAGGTAGGCGATCGCGCCTGCCTGCTCCATGTTGTCGCGGGCGGACGCGAACTCCAGCTGGCTGCCGAGTCCGGCGGATATCGTCTCCAGGCGGGGCAGGAACGCCTTTGCCGCCGAGATGGCGGCGTCCGCATCCGAGATCGTCTTCCGGCAGGCATCAAGGCCTTCCTTTGCCTCGGAGAGCGTTTCTTCCGGCAGGACGACGGCGTCAAGGTCCGCGGCGTCGAGCGGGGACGCCGAGACGAGCGCATAGTGGACCATGTTTTTATCCATCCTGATCACGGAGACCGCGGCCTCCGCGGGGAACGCGTCATCCTTTTTGCGCTGGTCGAAGAGGTTGCGCGGGGTGGCGCAGAGCGTGACATACACGCCTTTCGCTTCGAGTTTCGCAATGGCGGAACGGTCGAATTCGCCCCAGGGAGCCAGAATGCTCAGGTCATGCAGGAGGCGTTCCTGTTCCTTGAAGGCGGACGCTTTGCCGGAAATCAGCTGGGAAGCGTATGCGACGAGTTCGTCGTCGGCGAGTTCGGGCGCGGCGGGCGGATTCTTCATTGCCGGGGCGCTGCGGATGATCCCGATCACGCGTTCGCAGTCGTTGAGCTGCGCGGACACTGCAGCGACGTCCTTCGTGGCGGGCGGCGCGGTGCGGCAGAGCTGCATGAGCTCAAGCCCGGCGAGCTCGTCGACCGCCGAGGTGCGATCCTGCTCCAGGCAGAGGAGCGTCACAAGTTTCATGGGAATGATCATGCTGCGGGCTCCTGAAGTTTTTTCTTGGCGATCTTGGAACGCGCGACCGCGGCGATGTCGTTGTCGGAGATGGAGATCTGGATGAGGCGGATGTTCTCCTTGGCCTCGGGGATCTTCACCTTTTCGAAGAGGTTGACGCGCTGGGTGGTGACGCGGAGCTCCTGAACGATCAGGCGGTTCTGCTCGCGGATGATGTCGCGTTCGATGCGGAGCTCGACGATGGCCTTCACGGCCTCGATCCCGTCGTCGATCCAGGGATCGGCGGAGAAGAGGTCGTAGGCGTCGAGCTCGAAGTCGGTCGAATGGTAGACCGGGACGTTCACGCCGGCGATGTTCTCATATTCGCGGTTGACCTTGCGGATATGGAGCTTCTCCGCGATGGACGCGGCGGCGTCGGCGTCACCGAAGAGCATGGTCCATTCGGCGAGTCTTGCGACCGCTTCCTTTTCCTTGCGTTCGTTGGCGGCGATCCGCTCGGCGCAGAGTCTGATCTCGAGCTGGAGCTGCTGTTTTTTGAGCTGGAGCGTGGGGAGGAAGCGCGTGAACTGCTTCAGCTGGTCCCTCTGGCGTTTCAGCTCGGTCTTTGTGAATTTGATCTTTGCCATGGCGAAGGTCAGTCCTTATTGGGCCAGAACTGTTCGAGGAGGGAGGTCTTGATGCCGGTTTCGGTGCGGTCGAAGCAGTCGGCGAGGATCTTCCAGCCGAGGTCGAGGGCGTCTTCGAGGTGGATGTTGAGGGACAGGTCCATCATGTTCTTCTCGAAGAGCTTGCCGTATTTGAGGAGCTTGTTGTCCCAGTTGGACATCTGGAATCCCATGGACTGCTTTTCCAGGGTCTCCTTGTAGTCGGCGTAGAAACGGATCATCGTGTCCATGACCGTGCGGTGGTCCGCGCGGGTCTTGCCGTTGACGTTCTGCTTCAGGCGGGAGAGGGAGCCGAAGGGCTCGATGCGGCCGCCGCGGAGATAGAACTGGCCTTCGGTGATGTATCCGGTGTTGTCGGGGATCGGGTGGGTCACATCGTCGCCGGGCATGGTGGTGACGGCGAGAATGGTGATGGAGCCTGCGCCGTCGAAGTCGACCGCCTTTTCATAGCGGGAAGCGAGCTGGCTGTAGAGGTCGCCGGGATAGCCGCGGTTGGAGGGGACCTGTTCCATGGTGATGGCGATCTCCTTCATTGCGTCGGCGAAGTTGGTCATGTCGGTGAGCAGAACGAGCACGCGCTTGCCTTCGAGGGCGAAGCTCTCGGCGACCGCCAGGGCCATGTCCGGCACGAGGAGGCATTCCACGGTCGGGTCGGCGGCGGTGTGGACGAACATCACGGAGCGGGAGAGCGCGCCGTGCTCGTCGAGGGTGTTGCGGAAAGTGAGGTAGTCGTCGTATTTGAGGCCCATGCCGCCGAGGACGATCACGTCGACTTCGGCCTGCATGGCGATGCGCGCGAGCAGTTCGTTGTAGGGTTCGCCTGCGATGGAGAAGATCGGGAGCTTCTGGGATTCGACGAGCGTGTTGAAGACGTCGATCATCGGGATGCCGGTGCGGATCATCTTGCGGGGGATGATGCGCTTGGCGGGGTTCACGGAGGGTCCGCCGATCTCGATCATGTTGTCGCGGATCTCTGGGCGGCCGTCGCGCGGGACGCCGGCGCCGGTGAAGATGCGTCCGAGGAGGGCGTCGGATGCGGAAACGCGCATCGGGTGGCCGAGGAAGCGGACCTCGTCGCCGGTGTTGATGCCGCGTGTGCCGTTGAAGACCTGGAGGAAGACCTTGTTGTCGAGG
>Ga0310786_10002406_pt1 | contig 28679 bp, 49 predicted proteins | sample AusTroGonzalo_MG_FD_203881 | JGI IMG/M metagenome (GOLD analysis project Ga0310786, IMG submission 203881) | Bovine rumen microbial communities from tropical cattle in Woodstock, Queensland, Australia - Gonzalo_03 (v2) (version 2) | ecosystem: Host-associated > Mammals > Digestive system >...
CCGCGTACATGGCCCTCGCCGCCGCGAGAAGCGTCTGCCTGCGGCGCATTTCCTGCCATGCGTAAAGATTCAGATTGCTGGGTGTCATTTCCTGTATTCTCCTTGGTGTTTCAAAAATCTCTTTCCATTATTTACTCGTCCGGCACCCCATCGAAAAAGTCCCCCTCGTCCGGAGGGGTCGGGGACGGGGACTGGCCGCCGAACTCCACCGTCATGCGCGGGCCGTCGACCTCGTACCCCCGCCAGTCCTTCTGCCTCGTGTCGCGCTCCCCGAGCGCGCCGACGTAGCCTATGTCGACAGCCCTGGCCCCCGGCGGAAGCTGGGCCATGAACGACGAGACCTGGATGTCCGGGTCGGAGGAGATGGCCGAGCGCAGGAAATACATGCCGGAATCCCGCACCTGCACGCCGACGAGAGGCCACTCCTCCCCGTCGACGCGCGACCTGATGACGTTGGCGCCGGACTCCCGCGTGAACGCCTTCAGCGCCTTCCAGAAACCGTCGTACCCGCCGGCCACGGACGCCCCCTCCGTCACGACTGCGGCTCTTCGCCGCCGCCCACCACGTACCTGTTGACCGTCCAGCGCCCCGGGAGGAACTCCTTGAGCCTGTACACGTTCACGGCCCCGGCCGTCGCCGACAGCTCCAGCGCCGCCTCGGCGGAAGTCTAGAACGGCCTCCTCCCCGGCGCGCACGAGTCCGGCCACGACACCGCAGGCGCCGCAGGCGAGTCCGTGCAGTCGAGCACGAAATCCAGGCGGCGCGGGCGGGACGCCTCCTCAGACGCCGGGAGCGCCGGCTCGAACCCGCCCTCGCCGCCGGTAAAATCCTTCACGACATTCACGACCCTGGCCGAGAGGTCGACGACGTACGACGCGCCGCCCTCCGCCCGCGCCTGGAGCGGCTCCGGCCAGCCCCATTCCCACGGGTTCTCGAACATCAGCGTTTCGGCGAACCTCAGCCCGCCGACAAGCCTCTCCTGCACGCCGTCGGCGGCGCCCGGCGCGGCCGAGCCGAATACCATCGACCCGTGCCTGCGCGCGCCGGAAGGCGCGTCTTTCCTTTTTCCAGCCATGTCTTTCTCCGATCTTTAAACAGCTTTTCCGTTTTCTTTTATTTACCCCGCCGCCCCGAAAGAAAAGGCCCGGCTTCGGGCCGGGCCTTCAGCCGCCCGCCTGGCGTCAGTCGTCGAGGACGAGGTACGCCCCCGAAAGCGCGCCGGACGAAAGCCCCAGCGCCATGGCGACGGCGTTCTTCTGCTCCTGGTCCATCTGCGCGACGGCGTCGACCACGCACTGGATGAAGTTGCTGTCGTCGATGTAAAAGCCGCGGAGATACCCCTCCGGCCTCGCGTTCCACGTGCCCACGCCGTGCGACGAATACCCGCCGGACCTGTCGCCGTTCCACGCGTACGAGAAGTCGTCCTTCGCGGCGGCCTTGAGCCCTCCCGCGTGCGACGCGTCTCCCAAAGCCGACGTCTCCTGGCCCTCCGCGTGCGAATACGCGCCGACGACCCCGTACTCGCCGGCCTTCGTCCTGAAGCCCTCGGCGTGCGATATGTACGCCAGCGCCGACGTCTCGCGGCCCTCGGCGTGCGAGTAGTTGCCCTGGACGAAGGTCTTCTTGCCCTCCGCGTGGCCCTCGCGCCCCGCGGCCACCGTCCTGTCGCCCTCCGCGAACGCGTACCTCGACACGCCGCCCTCGGCCGCGCCGGCCCCCGGCATCCCAGGCAGGAATACCGAGAAGTCGTCGTACCCCGGGGCGGCCACCGGCTTCAGGTAGTTAAGGTCGTTCCCCGCGTCGTCGACCATCCGGCCCGAAAACCTCAGGACCGTGCCGCTCAGGACCTCCTCCACGCGCAGGTTTCCGAAATTGGCCTTGCAGTCGTTGACGAAGCACATCGGCTGCCCGACTACTTCCGCCGGCACCTCAAACCCCGTTTCCGGCTCCACCCGGCCCAGGACGCCGGTCCCGAACACCGGGTTGATGTCATTCCACTCCGGCTGTTCGGAACACAGCCATATCAGGCTCAGCCCCGTATCGACCGCCTTGTAGTACCAGCCCTTCGCGCCGGCGACCGCGTTCTCGCCCCACGCGAAGGACCCGGCGCCCTCCGCGGCCGACTTAAAGCCCTGCGCGACCTGGTCCGCACGTTCCGCCCGGCACGAAAGCCCCGCCCTGTCGAGCTTGCTGTCTATTTCGACGTCGGCCCTGATCCGCTCGTTGAAGCCGTATTCGCCTATAGTCTTGACGACCTTCTCGTCTATTTCCATTTCCGCTTCTCCCGAAGAAAATCCGTTACTCCATTATTTACCCGCGAATACGTTCCAAGCGTTCCAGGAGACCGCAAAAGAAACCGGTTTTCCAGGAAATATAGGCGGATTCCGTGTCAGGCCCCGTAAACGCCTTCCTAAGAAACGGCGCGGCGCGTCTTAGAAAATTCTTTAGGAAAACCCGTCTCCGAAAACGGCGGGAAAGGGCGTCTCCGGAGAAAGAAAGACGCCTCTCGGACGGCCGCCGCAACCGTTCCTAGGCCCGCTTTCGACGTCCGCGCCGCCGTTCGGCCGCCTACGCCCGCCGCCGAAAAGCCTTGGCCCCCGCCGTCACGCCGCCAGCTAACGACATAGGCCTCCCGCTAACAGGCATAGCCAGTCCGCTAACGATACAGACTGTACGCTAACAACCTAGACCATTCGCTAACGACGTAGACAGTTCGCTAACGACCTAGGCCGCCCGCTAACAGCATAGGCCGCACGTACAAGACCGATTTAGGCCCCGCGCGAAAAATCCCGGCGACAGAGTCCAGGCGAAAACGCGCGGCCGGATTTTTTCTAGAAAACGCGCCGAAACCCGCCTAAAAACCTTTTCGCCTATAGGTTCCGAAAAAAATTCGGCCCCTAAAGAGCCTATGCGGAAAAGTCCGGCCTTAACCGGGACCGGAAAAATACGAGGCCCCCTTTAGGAAAAACGGGAGGGCGCGCGAAAAAAAGAAGAAACGCCGTCACGGGGAACGGCGTTTCTCGGAGAAATAACGGATATATATGTAGCGTCTTAAGGCGCCGGGGCCTGTCAGTCTCTGGGCCCCGCGATCTTCATTTTGATTTCCTTGACTATGTTCTGACCGGTCTTGGACAGAAGGGCGTTGATGTCGTCGATGTCGATGACTGAGCCGTCGTCGCACGTGTAGCCCTTGGTGTCGTATTCGGTGCCGGGCGCGCGGACGACGTAGCGGCCGAAGGTCGGGCTTTTCTTGTCGGTGTCCTTCTTGAAACCGCGCATCACGGCCAGCGCGTCCTCCCAGGGAAGCGCCTTCTTGATCTTGAGCCTGATCCAGTTGGAGCGGCCGGAATTGGAGGCGTCCTTCGCGTAGAGGATCTTGCCGGTCCAGCTGGGGTCGCCGGGCCAGGTCCAGGGGCCGAGCCTGAGCCCGTCCTGCCTCAGTTCGGACATTTTCGCCTCGAGGTCCCTGACTTTTTCGACCCGGCCGAGCATCCTGTACCTGGACGCGGACTTCAGCGTCTTCCTGCGCTCGGGGTCGGACGGGTCTTTCTCTGTGTGGTACTGGTAGGTCATCACGAAGATCGTCTCGCCGTCAAGCCTGGCGGAAACGGCCCTGAGGATCTCCATCTCGTCTTCTTTCATCGCCATGTTAGGAATCCTTCCTGGTTTTACATGACGATTATACCGCGGCGGCCAGGACTTTTCTAAAGCGGCCTGGGAAATTTCTAGTTTCAGAAAGAGATTATACGGGCTTTTATGCGGGCTTTTCGCCTGCGATGTCTTTGAACGTCAGGGGGATCCCGTGTGACCTGAGCCACGCGTCGACCGCCTTTTCGGAAGTCCTGGAGACTGCGAAGCGGTTCGTGCCCGGCGCCACCCCGGTTATGCCGAGGGATTTTCTGAACTCGTACGTCCTTTCGGTGAGCTCGTCGTCCGTAAGGGGGCCGCCGTCGTCCACCACGGGCCAGACGGTCCAGGACCTGCCGTCCGTCTCGCCTTTCCATTTTACCGTTTCGCCTGCTCTTAGCTGGAATTTCATACCGGTATTTACTCCGTTTCGCCTAGGCGAAAAGTAAATAACATCAGGAGACGCTATATGGCAACTGAGACATATCTTGGAGATCCCGGCCGTACGGTGCGGGAATGGATAGGGGAGAATACGGTCGGGACTACGGTCGTGAACTATTCGGACAACACCTCGTGGGAAGGCAGGGTCGCCGGGTCTTTCGGCCTCGCGATGGAGGCCGCGGGGCAATGGCAGAACGAGGCGTGGGTGAAGGAGCCCGTTTCCGTGGTCCTGGGCGAGGGCGTCACGATTCTCGAGGAATTCCAGTTCAACGGGTGCGAGCAGCTCGTTTCCGTGACGGCGCCTTCGACCCTTTCCTGGCTGCGGGCGGAGTCGTTCCAGGGATGCACGGGCCTTACGAGCCTGGTCTTCCCGAATACGGACGCCAATGCGTTCTACGGCGATTCCGTGTTCAGGAACTGCACGGGCCTGCGTTCGGTCACGGTGAACGGGGCGGCGCTGGCCGGGACGGATCCGGAAACCCCGATATTCGCCGGGTGCGAATCCCTTACGGCGGTCACGGTCCTCGGCGCGACCGTCGACCAGGTCCAGGGCGGCTACGGCTGGCCGTACGGCATCGGGCCGGGGTACAATTCGAACGTGACCGTCACGTGCTCCGACGGGTCGTTTACGATAGCGAGGTCCTGACGATGAAGACATTCAGGGAATACGCGGACGACGTCATGGAATTCTTCTCCGGGAACGGGGTCGACTTCGGGGGCCGCTTTCCGAAGATCGAAATAGACCGGTCCCCGACGGCCTGGTACGACGTGTTCGCGCCGACCGGCCATTACGACTTCCTGTCGGACACTATCACTTTGCGGGTCGACCAGCGGCAGGCGAAAGACGTTCTCAGGACGCTTTGCCACGAGCTCGTCCACGTCTGGCAGAGCCGGCGGGATCCTGAAGGCTACGCGGCTTTCGACAAGTCCGGAACCCTGGACGAGAACCCGGAGCTGCTCGAATACGAACGGGAGGCCTACGCGGTCGGAAACGTGCTGTTCCGGAAATGGACGGAAGCCCGCGCCGGAAGGGTCTGAGCGCGGTTAGGCGAAAAGAAAAAAGGCAGGACGTTTTTTCGTCCTGCCTTCGTTTTATATATATCCGCCGTATTACTTCGCGGCGGGCTTTTTCGCCTGCGCGGCCTTCTTGGTGGTGCGGCCGGCGGCTTTCTTGGTCGCGGGCTTGTTCTCGGCCTTCTTCGCCGTCGTCTTTGTAGTCTTCGTAGTCTTTGTAGTTTTCGTGGTCTTGTCTGCCTTGACGGCCTTGGTTTCCGTCTTGGCTTCGGTCTTGGTCTTCGCCATATCTGATTGTTCCTTTATTGAATTTTTCCGGCTCTATTCTCCGGATACATAGATTATACCCTGTTAAATTTCGCGCGTACGGGGAATTTCGACGCGGTTTAAGAAAACGTTAGGCCCTCTAGGCCCCGGAAGGACAGCAGTTTCCCGGCGTTTCCCTGCCGGCGCCGGCAAACGCTTTCTTACGGATCCTAGGCCCGCCGCGCGATCCGGGCAGGCGAATCGAGATCTGAAACCGCGCCGGCGAAAAAACGGCGCGGATTTTCCCGCATGGGTATTCCTTCCGGAAGAAATAAAAAACCGAAGCCCCTTTTTGAGGGGCTTCGGCCTAGGCGCTCCGTATTCTTTCAGTTTAATGTTGAATTTTATCGCTGTATGCGCCTATGAAAAACGTCAGGCCCCCTGTTCGACCTTTATGTCTTTTTCCGAATTCGCCCCATGTGTTTGCGTGAGCTTAGCCAATTGGGGGATGACGTTTTCTACAAAATCGGTTAACGCCTTGGTGAAGACGGCGTTCGCAGTCTTTCCGCCTTCAGTGCGCTTTTTCTCGCGGCGCGGCTGGGAGGCGGCCTTAGCGGAAGCCTTCGCGGCGGCTTTTTGGACGCGCTGGTCGACAGACGCCTTGATGATCTTCTCGAAGCGCCGCCCGAGATTCGCGCCGCGGACTTCCCCGGTCTTCGGATCGGCGATCCCGAACGCGTGCTTCACGATGGCGTAGGCGAGCGCGCGCTCCTTCGAACCATTCGACGCGGTGACGACAGTTCCGCCGTTCGGGAGCTTCTCCTCGACGAGATCGATCGTATCCTCGCCGGAATTCTTCACGACCGTCCAGGTGCCGTCCTCGAAGTAGATCTTGGAGGCGAGAACCGGGTTTTCAAGCTTGACAGTCTTTTTGACGGGGACTTTCTCGCCGTTTTCGCCTGTCCGGTAGACCTGCTTGCCGCTTTCATCGAGGACCGGAACGATTTCCTCGGTCTTGACGTTGAAAATCGCCTTGGACGGCATGCACGCCGTATACATGGGACGCGTCGGCTTGAAACCGGGATTCCGCGCCGCGCGCTCGGAGGCTTTCGCCTGTTCGTTCTGGACATTCTGGACGACGTCATTGAAGACCGCGCCGATGATGTCGAGTAGATTCATATTGCCGTTGTTGTTCATGTTTATATTATACCGCGGGTTTTTACGCCGCCGTCTCCTGTTTTTTCATCTTTTCGAAGAATTTCCGTATTCGCGGCCGCCGCGGATTTCGATTTCCGAAACCGGACAGCCGCCGTTAGCCGGTTCCTTTTTAAGGATTATACCGCCCGAAAAGGAAAAGGCCCCGCGAAAACGCGAGGCCCCCGTATGTCTTTTTTTCCTGAATCATTCGGCCGCGCGCTTCGTCCGGCGCGCGATCCTGAACAGCCCGCGGTAGACGGCCTCGAACCTTTCGTCGGCCCAGGCGCGGCGCTTCATGCGCGAATCGATCGCGTTGGCGAGGTAGTTGAACTGTTCGGAACTCTTGGACGCGTTGAGCACGGTCCGGTAGAGGATGTTCGAACTCGCGCCTACCTGCCGCGCGCGCTTCATGTCGTCACGGAGCATGGCCTTGACGACTTCGATGGCCGTCGGGTTCTTCGTCTTCGCGCGGATGGACGCCACAGATTCAGGCGTGGTCATCCCGTACAGGACTTCCGCTTTGAGGTTGTCGACGCACGCCTTGGCGACGCCGTCCAGCTTTTTGATCGTTTCGATTTTCATGCCGTTCTCCTTTTGTTTTCCTTACGCCTTTATTATGCCGGCGGGTTTTCCGGCTTTTCGCCTGCCGCCCACTGGAAATCCCCGAACACGCAGTCGTCCGCGCATACCGGGATTTCGCCTGGCGGGCGGGCATTCCCGGCCGCCTCGAGGATTTCGCCTATTCCGTAGTATCCCCAGCATGAGTCTTCGTGGGCCCACATGCGCTCCTCGGAGTTCCACGACTCCAGCACCCAGCCGTAGACGCGGCCTTCCGCCCAGTCTTTGTACAGATTCTTCTCGGCGGACGCGATCTTATCAAGCTTCTCGGCCGTCCAGTCCGCCGGATTATCCGAGATGGTCTTTCTGCAGCGCGCCTCGTCCGTAAAGAATTCCGCGCCCCGCCAGCGGAAAGAATACAGGGCGTTTTCCGGGACAGCGCCGTTTCCGGCCTTCTCGAACACCAAGTCCATCATCCTGCACGGATCGCTGGCGGCCTCGTCGCGTACGATGCGCACCCGTATGTCGGCCAGCCGCGCGGCCTTCGACTTGCATGAAATCACTTCAGACGCGTTCATCTTCCGGCCTCCCGTCAGTTCCAGGAGTTCAGCGCGGAATCGGCCTGGTCGAACGTGCAGTCCAGCGCCACGAGTATCTCCTCGACGACGTCTTCGCCGCCGCATTCCTTGATGTCGGCCTGGAGTTCCGCGAGCCGGCCGCGGATTTTGCCGACCGCGCCGCCGATAAGCTCCTTAAGCTCTTTCTTCAGTTCCTTCTTCTTCTCGGCAAGGTTTTCTTTCTCTTCCGGATTCATCGTCTTCTCCTTTCAAACTGTTCGCGTTTACGCTTTGATTATACTGGGGGAGCCGTCAGGGTTTTCGCCTGAACGCCGTTTCCGCCACAGAGAAAACTCCTTTCGCAAGAAGCCACAGCGCGCCGGAGGCGGCCCATAGCGCGGCAGGGAGAAGCGCCGGCAGGAACATCAGCGGCCAGCTCCACCAGCTCCAGTCCTCCATCGGGACGGCGCTGGGGCGAAACGCCCTCGCGGCGACTATCACCGCGGACGCCGCGTATCCCGGCCATCCCCCGGTCAGCGGGAAAACCATCTTCTTATCGTCCATTCTTCACGACCAGTCTATTATTTTCGATCCGTACGAGGAGTAGTGGAGCATCACCGTCACGCACGAGCAGCAGAAGTCCAGCTGCTCCCTGGACTTTTTGACGTTCTCGATCTTCGTATTCCATCTCCTGTCGAAATCTTCTTCCGGTATTTTCCGCACGAATTCGCAGACGAAATCCGACACCTTCACCTTCTGACCCATGTCGTCGAGCAGGCGGCTTCTGAGGTATTTCCAGAATTCGCGCGACATGTCCGTCTCCGACATCTTCTCCGTCATTTCCTCGAATATGTAAGAGGAGACGTCGATAAGCCTTCTAAGCAGTTCCGTTCTCATATCGATATGATACGAAACCAAGAAAAAACGCGAGGCCCCCTTTCGGGAACCCCGCGTTTTCGATCCGGACGGGCGGCGTCAGTCGTCGAATACACCCTGCGAACCCATCTCGCGCATCATGTCCCAGCGGCCGTCGTCCCAGTCGCGGGCGTTGTCCTCGTCATAGCGCCTGCGGCGGGCTTCGCGGCGGGCCTGGGCCTCTTCCGAATCGTCGTCCTCGTCGTCCTCGTCCTCGTCGTCTTCGTTTTCGTTTTCCGGGTTATCGTCGGAAAATTCTCCGTCGTCCCCGTCCTCGTCGTCCTCGCCCTCGTCGTCCTCGTCGAAATTTTCGGCAGGCTCAAGTTCAGACTTATCCGCCTCGCCGGCCTCGATCTTCTCGAGCAGGGCCGGATCGGCGGGGATTTCGACGGGTTCGCCGGCCGGTTCTTCGTCCGCCGGGCCGTCGAACGGGAGAAGCAGTTGATCGGGATCGTCTTTCACGGTTCTGAACGCCGGGCTTTTGACGGCCTTCGACCACGCCTCGACGCCGACCTGGGTTTTCGCCTGGTCGTCCGAGGCGGCAATCGCGAGGCCGAGCCCCTTCCGGAGAACACGCTCGACCTTCAGGACAGTCTTCTCGTCGGCCGCCTTATACGCGTCGGCGAGGATTTCCGCGGCGCCGCGCAGCATCGGCTTGATCCCGGCCGCGGTTCTCGCGAACTTCTTGACGAACTTCTCGGCTACGGCCTGGTAGTCCGGCGCCTTGGCGGGCTTCGGCTTCGCAACCTGTTTCGGAACCCCGGCCTTCGGCGCGGGCTTGTTCTTCGCGGCGGCCGGTTTCGCATGCTCGGCCGCCTCTTTGCGTTTGAGATAACAACGGCGGGACGCTTCATTACGACGGCGCCGGCGTTCTTCTTCTGACATCACTTTTCTGCTCATTCGGATTTCCTTTTTTGCAGTGTTTACATTCGTACGCGGGTATTATACCGCGGCCGGTTCCGGCTTTTTCGCCTGGGCGTAAAAAAATAATAGACGCGGCCGAAAAGCCGCGTCTGCAGTACGAACGGAACCCGAAAAGGTTTCTTACTGGGCCAGGGCCCAGGACGGAACGCCGAGGACCTTAGGATCGGCGGCGCCGGATTTCTCGGCCTTCGCAGATTTCTGCTTGTTGTACTTAAGCCTGTACGTGCCCTTGACAGGCGTGATCTTGCCGGTCTCGGACTCTTCGCACGCGTCGCCGCAGATAATCGTGGCGGTGCTCTGGTCAGTCGCGTCCTCGACAGTCTCGCCGCAGACGGTGGACTTACCCTTAACCGTAAGATACGGGGCGTCCTTCACGCCGGTGACGGCGCCGTCGGTCACGCTGAGGTTATCAAAACCCGAACCGCTCTTGGACGCTTTATAAGTACCGAAACCCGCGAGCTGGAGCTCCCACACGGCGCCGGAATCGTCCTCGATCTTGAACGTCGCGACATGCTCGACCGTCTTGCCGGTCTTGCCGATGCGCTGGAGGACTTCGGTCTTATACTCGTACTTCAACGGCTTCTTGGACGTGGCGTCCCAGAAATACACGTCGAAGTTGAGACAGGTCGGGTCGCCGGCGGCCGCTTCGCATCCGCAGCCGGCGATTACGCCGCTGATGGTCTTCTTGACCTTGTCGCGGTAGACGTAGCTCGTCGTCTCAACAACCGCTTCACCGCAGGGACCGCACCCTTCGGTCACCGTACCGCAGGTCTTGACGCCCTTGGCCTCCGTCGTAGTGAGCGTGGCCTTGAAGTCATAGACCTTATACTGAGTCGCGGCGAAAGCGCCGAGACATCCGAGCGCGACGAACGCGCTGATAATCATCTTCTTCATGTTTTGTCTTTCTTCCTGGTTTGTTCGTATCAGATAAATATATTACCGTATTTTTCGCTTGAACCTTTCAAAAAACTACGGTAAAAACCTAGAAAAGGATATAACCGCAATTTCTTTGCTTTTTATTTACTCTGGATCATCTATTACGACTTCCAGATATGTCGTGCTGCACTTGGACTCGTTGAGGCTGTGCTCGATGTCGTAGATCATGCACGGCAGCATGTTCGGCGCAAGCCTGACGCAGAGGCGGTCGCGGGGATCGCAGCGGTTGAGCAGGCGAATCACGGCGCCGACGGAATTCGGCTCGTACGTGACGGACTCGTTCATCTCGGCGTCGAGGCCGTCAAGCGCTTTTTTGATCTCCGGAATCTGCTTGATCTCCTCGAGCGTTTTCTCGTCCGAACAGGCAATCTTCATCGTAAAACTATTGTTGCCGGCGTCTTTAGAATCTTCAGTGTCTTCAGAATCTTCAGAATCTTCAGAATCTTCAGTGTCTTCAGCGTCTTCAAAATCTTCAGTGTCTTCAGAATCTTCAGAATCTTCAGCGTCTTCATTATCGGAATCGGCATCGACGTCTACGTCTTCGTCTTCGGCGTCGTCTTCGGCGTCATCCGCTTCCTCGGCGTCTTCGTCTTCAGTAAGCGTTTCGCTGTCGACGCCTGTAAACGTAATTGACACGCCGGATCCGAATTTCTTCAAGATATCGGGAACCGCGGCCATGATATTCTTGCTCGGCTCTACCAGCTCCAGCTCGAACTCAGGACCGGCGTCGTCATTTCCGAAATCGCTGAACGAATTTCCGAAATCGGCTTCCGGATCGAAATCGTCATCGTCTAAATCATCGTTTTCGCCTGAATCATTATTATCGGTCTCGTCGCCGGTATCGTCGGACTCGATATCGTCGCCGGTATCGTCGGATTCAGTATCGTCGGACTCTGCATCGTCGGACTCTGTATCGTCGCCGATATCGCCGGATTCAGTATCGCCGGAACCGGCATCATCACCGATATCACCGGACTCGGTATCGTCGTCGGTCTCTTCATCGGTATCGGCCTCTTCTTCGTCGTCCTGCTTTTTGGCGGCTTCCTTCTTCTGGTCCTCTTCGGACTCGAATGCGTTAACCGCCTCGTCAAACATGTTTTTAAATGTCTAATTCATCTTGATCTTAGCCATGTCTGTATGCCTTATTAAGATTTCATTTACCAAATTATTTACTCAGTTGAAATCCGAAGCCGGCGCATGTCAGCCGCGCCGGGCCGGAAAACAGTCGGCGGCTCCGGTCACACCCTTGGCGCGAAGCTCGGCGCCGAGCTTGGCCAACGCGTTTTTTTCGATTTTCCCGACGAAAACCGGCGGCAGCACGTGGTTTTCGTCTTTGGACATGAGCAGCGCGCATTCCGCCATGGTAAGCTGCGCCGACCCGCCGCCTTCCGGATCGACAAGGTGCGGAAGCGCCTTCTTCGCGATTTCGGTCTTCGCCCTAACGAACTGTTCTCTGGTCATTTTCTCTTCTCCTCGATTTTATACCATACGTAAAGCGCCGCCGACGCGAGGACAGTAATCCTTGGGCTTACGGCAATTCCCGTCAAAAACGCCGGAATGCTGACGGCGGCGATCCATAGCTTAGTCTGGTCGGCCGGTCCTCCGAACGCCTTGGCCCTCCACCACCGCTCCACGGCGTACAGCAGTTCCTTCCAAAGCGCCCTCGCCGCCTCGAACCTAGTCATCAATCGGCTCCTTTCGTCTTCAATTCTCCATAACGTCGTCGATTCCGTCGGCATAGTCGGCCGGCGAATGGCCGTCCGCTATCCTGATCTTCATCTTCATCTCGATCGCCTTCAGCCTATTGGCCCGGACGAATTCCTTCGCGATCTTTTCCAGCGCCCTCGCCGTCCTTGCCGCCGCTTCGGCTTCGTAAAAGTCTGGCATTTTCCTCTCCTTTTTTCCTACGCCTTCATCATACGTCCCGCGCGGCCGGCTTTTCGCCTGCGATAACCCTGCCGTTCTTCAGGTCGAACCCCTTTTTCGTAGACACGCCGCAGTAGTAGGTCATCAAGGCCAGGACTTCGGAATCGGTACAGCCTTTCCTGATCTGCTCTTCGAAAAATTTCGAGACTTTCCTGTATGAACTGAATGTCCAGACGCGTTTCGCTTTTTCCTCGCGGCTCAGCTCCGGACAGTGCTTGTCCAGCCATCCGAACGCGGCCTTCTTCGCGTTGAAGCACCTGACGACGATTCCGTCCGCGTCAGTAATGAACACGCCGAATTTCTTCTGATAGTCAATTTTCCCGTTGTTCTTTTTCATTCGAAGCCTTCCTTTTCGTCGCGGATCGAACCCGTGATATGCCAGCCGTTGCAGACCGGGCAGCGGTAGACGCGCAACGGCTTTCCGCGCTTGGCCATGCAGTTGTTGGCCGAAAGCCGGGCGTCGTGCTCGGACTTATACCGGCGTTTCTTATAGCACTGCCTGTACCTGTCCTTCAGCGCCGGCGCGTGCTTGCTTAGCCCTTTCACCATGGAAGACAGCTTCCGGGGACGGCCTTTCGGCTTCCTTTTCTCCGCTATCCTGGCGCCGGGCCCCAGCTCGGCGAGGGCCGTGGCGACACGTTCCCTGATATCCATGTCCACCCTCTTGAAAAACGCGAGGCCCCTATGTCAGCCCGCCGTCTTGAAGAAACGGCCGTCGGAATCGCGGTCGTACCTCTGCCCGAACCCGACGCCGAGTTTCCCGAACCCGTGTTCCTTCCAGCACTTAGGGCACATGAACGCCCAAGGCCCCTCTTTGGACGCCGAGTCATACATAGTCGCCGCGGTCTTGCCGCAGTAGTCGCACGCGGCGCCGCCTGTCCATTCAGTCTTATCTTCTATACCGGTCATTATTCCTGTCCTTCATTTATGAAAACGTAAGATCCCTTTCTTGCCTACTTAGCCATTCGCCGCTTCCTTTTCGAGAAACGCCTTTATTTCCTCCTCTGTCGGACGCTCGTAGACGTTCCGGAATGTTTTGGTCCCGCCGCTGTCTTTTACGAACTTCTTGCGGAACAGGATCTTCACGACGTCGCCGACCTTGAAGGCGGACCCGTCCTCGAACTTCTGGGCGATCTCGGCGCGCATGATTTTCGTCACCGGGCCTGAGCCGGGCTTGCGGCCGCGTTTCGCCTGCGCCTCGGACTCGAGCTCGTACGTGTTCGAGAAGTCGTTGTCCTCGGTGAACTTGATGCCGAGCGGGATGCCGAGCTCCTTCAGCCTGGCGAGAGCCGCCTCGTCGCCGTTCTTCTGGGCGTCGACGTAGGACGCGAGCCCGATGTGGACTTTCTTCCCGGGAATCCAGATGATGGTCGAGCCGAGCTTGAGGCGGCGCTCCGGGTAGAGGTAGTCGCATTCGTTTTTGAATTCGGTCGGTCCGAACATGACGCCTTTCGGCGCCGTCGGGTTCAGCATGCTAAGCGGGAAGTACGAACTGTTCGATCTCATGTTTTCCTCCTTATGTTTCCGATTATGCTTTCCTGCCGTCCGGCTTTTCGCCTGCGACCTCCGGGAAATACCCGATGGATTTCAGCTCGGCCAGGAGGCGCGCGTATTCGGCGGGCGTCGCCGGGCGGAGCTCCTTCAGGTATTCTGTCGAACATGTCGAATGCTGTCCGGCATGGGAATAGCATGCCAGCAGAATATTCGGTTTTTCTCCGTCGGGACCGCATACCTGGTGCCATTCGTCCGGAAACACGGCGAGCACGTCTTTCGCGACGCCGGGCTCGACGTAAAACTGCACCTTCGTCGTCATTTCAGTCCTCCCGTCAGAAAGCATTCGACTCTTCCTCTGTCAGGTCGCGGCTAGTCCGGACCTCCAGCCATACGATGACGCGGCAATTCCAAAGGCGCTTCTTCCCGGCCTTCCATTTCTCGATTTCCGACCGGCTGGCCTGCGAATTGGACTCGTCGACCATGATGTCGCCGTCGAAGCGCGAGAAGTCTTCCGGCCTGTCACCGCATTCGGCGCCGAAGCTGATCCACTGCCCGCGGTCGTAGTCGAAGCAGTTTGCCTTGCACACCGCCTCGATGGCCGCCGCGACCGTCTCGAATCCGCCCACCGGGTTGGAGAACGACATGTCCTTGGACGTCCAGCTCGAGTCGACCTTCAGGCTTTCACCGTTCTCCCAGTTGTCCTCCGTCGAACGGCACTCGAAGAAGTTTACGTAGATTCTTTCTCCGTCTTTCATGTTTTTCCTCCTTACGCTTTGATTATGCCGGATGCGACCGAACGTTTTCGCCTAGGCGAAACAAACCGACAAAAAGGAACCAATGGCTATGCGGCCTACGTCGGCTCTACCGCATGGCGCTCAAGCGCTTCGCCGATGATGCAGTCCGCGGGCGGTCAGCCGCCGAGCACGATCTTCCTCGCCTGCTTGGCGGCCTCGGCCGAGATGAACTTCCCGGCGCCGTCGCCGATCTGCTTGAGAACTTCGGGCTCTTCCTTCAGCACGTCCTCGAACACGCGCTTCGGCAGGTGCTTCATGACGGTCCCCATGTCCTTCGGCCCGAGCTCCGCCGGCGCGATCCCCTCGTCAACGAGCTTGAGGATAATCTTCCGGACGCGCGCCTCGGTGACCACGGACGCGGCCAAAGTGGTTCCGTTTTCCCTCGTGGCGGCCTCCTCGGGGCTCAGTTCGCGCTTGGCCTTGACCTTATGCGATTCCTTGAACGCCTCGTTGACGATCTTGATGTACGCCGGCGCGCGGTTGTCCTGGTTCCCGAGTTTGGACTGGTTCTTGACGACGATCCCTTCCTGGTCCGGACCGTAGGCCTTCGACGCGCGGAGGAACGACCGGCAATGGTCCCAGCTCACGAACGGGCCGTGGTAGAGCTCCTCGACGTACTCCAGCCCGTACTCCTCGCAGAACGCCTTGACGAACGCCTGCGTCAGGTAGCGGCCCTTCTCGCGGTCGTAGACATCGTAGACGCGCCACTTGTTGTACCACTCCTTGTCGTACTTCACGGAATGGCTGACGCACCACTCGCCGAACACCACCAGGCCCGGGTACTTGGACCAGTCGGCTTTGGGCTCGATCTCGATCTTCACGTAGTCGTAGAAACCGCGGAGGTCGCCGGGCGAGTCGAGCAGGTTCGTGCGGCTGAAGACCTCCAGCTTCCCGGTCGTCGCGTCCCAGGCGACCGAAGCGTTGGCGCCGTCGATCTTGGTCGATATCGAGATGGTGTCCCCGGGCTCGAAGCAGCCGGTGTTCTTCGGGCGAATGGCGTCGGTCCCGTCCTCCTTCTTGCCGATGACCAGGTCCTCCTCGCGGATGTAGTCGATGTCGACGAACTTCTTCTGGACCGGCTGGAGCTGGACCTCCCAGTTGTCGAATGCCGTCACGCACTCATGCCCGTCGACAGGCGACTTGATGCTGACGTCGACCCACCACTTGACGGGGTAGTTGTCGGGCGAATACGGTTTCGGCACCATGCATCCGAACTTGTCGAGTCCGGTGATGGCAATTACGGTCCCGCGCCACCCGTACATGTCAGTATTGGTCTCGACCCCGTTTATGCGCGCGTATTCGGTGAAATCGTGCGAAATGACTTTCACTTCGGTCTTTTCCTGGAAATCCGGTCTTTTCATGTTGTTCTTCCTATCTGTGTCTTAGATGGCTTTGTCGGCCTGTTCGAAAGCGGCGGCCTCGGCGACGCGCTTCCCCAGGTCCCTGCCGAGGTCGCGCGCCTGCCACGCGTCCCAGCGCCGGGAATCGCATGAGAAGCGCATGAGCCCGTTTCCGGCGTGGAAGCAGAACCAGCCGCCGACGAAAACGTATCTGACTTCGACGGCTCCGACCGCGCCGGAGCCGTCTCCCGTCTTGACATAGGCCCCGCACGTCTCGGCGAGGCCCGCTTCGAATTCTTCCTTGAAGTTCATAGCGCCGCTCCCTGCAGCACGGTCCAGCGCCAGGATTCGTCGGCCGGCTCGTTCTCGGTCTCGTCTGAACAGTTCTCCGGCGCGGCCCAGTCGCCGTTTACGGCCGCCGAGGTGAAATCCTCGAACAGCTCCTGATAGGTTTTTTTGGCATACCCGAGGGAGCGGAGTTTCTCCTCCGCGTCCTTCCTGATTACGGCGCCGGCGTCCTCTTCCGGGCCGAGCACCGCGACGAGCACGATATCCCCGATCCTCTCGTCTGGGTCCCATTCGTTGTCGTTCCGGCACTGGCGCACTACGATTTGCACTTTGTTCTTTTCGATCTTCATGCAGTTTTCCCCTTTCGTTTCTCCTTACGCTTTGATTATGCGTCTGGGCTTTCCGGCTTTTCGCCTGGGTGGGCGGAAAAACCGAAAGGCCGGAATAAAAAAACCCGGCCTTTCGACCGGGCTCCGCGCCCTACGGCGCGCTCCGCAAGGATCGGAACGAAATCTTACTTCGCGGCCTTCAGATTGGCCTTGGCGTTCTTGACGGCGTCCTTGGCGTTCCGGACTTCGTCCTTGGCCTTGGCAAGCTTGTCCTGCGCTTTGTCAAGTTTGGCCTGAAGCGCCGCAAGGGTCTTGCGGCAGGCGCGGACTTCTTTAGATTCCTTGGCCGCCTGCTTCGCGGGCTTCCTGGCCGCGCGCGGGTTGACGGCCTTCACAGCCTTCGGCTTCTTCGTGGGCTCGGTGCCGGCCTTCTTGGCGCGGCACTTCTTGACGGCGGCCTTGCGCGCCTCCTTGTGCTTCGCGTAGTATTCCCGCGCGTAAGCCGCGCGCTTGGCTTTCTTCTCAGCCTCGTTGGTCACAGTCTCAGTCGTCTGATCGGTGTTCTTCATTCGTTCGTTCCTTTCGTTTTCCTTGTGTTTGAGCGTCGTTGCTCGTTACGCTTTTATTATACCGCTAGCGATTCGGGTTTTTCGCCCGTCAGCGGCATTCTCCCGGATTTTTTCCGCGCGAGTAAAACTGCTGCACGGCCGGCACGACGATTTCCAGCGCCGCCTTGTTCGTAGGCCCGGTCGACGGGTCCATGCGCTCGACCTGCTGCAAAAGCGTGATCAGGTATTTCAGCGCGCCCTGCCAGTCGGGCTGCGCCGGCGGCGGGGGTTCCGTCGGCTCCGCGTCGTCGGAATCGAGCAGTTCCGCGACGTACGCGGCCCTCAATTTGGCGAAACGCTTTTCCGTTTCGGCCTTCGCCTCGTCGAACGGGCCCATCTTCTGGAGGGCCGCCGCGTCGAGGAACATCTGCTTGATGTCTTCCGTAGTCATATCGTCCTCAGTTGTGGAGCATGACGGTATTTCCGTCCTCGTCCTTGGCCCACACGCGGTCGCTCCACGCGTCGAAGTCCTCGTCCCAGTCGACGCTCCACGCGTCGAGTTCGTCGCCCGTATCGGTGTCGTACGCAAACCCGGACATCTCAAGGCGCCCGTTCACAGGTTCGCCGTCGGCGTTCGCCTTGAAATAAATCACGTCGGACGCGACCTCATACGAGGTCCATCCGTATATGTCCGCGAGCCGCTCGGCCAGTTCCTTGAGCGTGGTCACTTGGTTTTCTTCGATTCTGATCGTCTTCATCTGTTTTCTCCTTACGCTTTGATTATGCGCGGGGCACCCCGGGCTTTTCGCCCGAGGGGCCTCCCGCCCGGAAACGTCAGGCCCCCATGAGCTCCAGGAACTCGGCCTCCGTTATCTTCCTGACGCCGTACTCGTCGGCCTTCCTATTTTTTAAGGACTGGGAGTTGGGGCAGTTCGTCACGAGGTAGGTGAGGTCCGGCGACACCGACGACGCGACGCCGTAGCCGGCGCGCTTCGCCATGGCGGCGGCCTCTTGGCGCAGCAGGCGTTCGAGCTTGCCGGTGAAGCACACGGTGCCGATGCGCGTGAGCTCGTCGTCCAGGATGGGTTCGGGCTCGGAAACGCGAGGCCCCTCCTGGATCGGTTCGGGCTCTGGCGGTTCGACGACGATGGGATGGCTGCTCCATGCCTTGGCGTCCCGGCTGGACAGGTCGATGGTCGCGTCAGGCGCGGCGCAGTCGATGTAGGTCTGGTCATGCCACCGGCCTCCGTTCCGCACGACGCCCTTGATCTCGACGCCCGCCGCCTCCAGCCTCGACTGGAGCGCCTTGCACTCGGCCAGGAACTCGCGCTTCTTCCCGCCGCGGGCCCAGTTGCGGCGGCGGCGCTCTTCGGGAATCGCCTTGGTCCCGGCGCGTTCCCATTCGAGGACGTAGTAAAGCTGGCGCTCGGCGTCCCAGTATATCTGGATGCGCATGTAGCGGCCGTACGAAGGATAGCCCGTGCTGTTGGCGGATCCGTTCACGATGACGTCGTTCGGGTCGGACATGCGCATCTCGTAGTGCCCGCGCCCGTTCCGGAACGTCACGTGGTTCAGCGTCTTCGCGCAGAGCTGCCAGCCCAAGAGCTTTTCGCCTTGGAGCATGTTCATCTCGTGCGGGCTGTCGCAGTGGAGGTCGGCATGGGCGAAGCCGTTGTCCCAGTTCTCCTGCTTGGACTTAGGCGTGTCGGCAAGCTTCTCCTCCACCTTGGCGCGCAGCGTCTCGTACGCCGCCTTGATCCGCCTGGACTGCGCGGGCGTCAAGTACGTCTTGACCCGGTACGGGGTAGATGTCGCCGCGCCCCATGAGCCGCAGTCGTAGTCGCCGCGGTGAATGCTTTCGATTTCGTTCTTGAGTTCTTTGTTCATATCGGTTTCTCCTTACGTTTTTATTATACGCGTTAGCGACTTCACCTTTCGCCTAAAAAGGAAGACCGCCCGGAGGCGGCCCGTGTATGACTTACCGGCGGAAAAGGCCGCCGGACCCGGATCACTTGGGGAAGTCGAACCTGACGAACCAGGCGGACTTGCCCGCGCCCGGCCCAGGGTCCTGTTTGACGCGCGGTTTGGAGAAGCCGTGGTCCTTGAGTATGTTGTAGAGGGAGTCGACGACAGGCGTGGCCGACGGCAGGCCGAGACCGGGCTTGCGTATCTTCACGATCATCCCGAGGCCGGACTTGCCGGACCAGTCCTGGAATCCGAGCGGGCACTCCACGACGGCCTCTCCGTCAGGCGAAACCATCTTGACGACGAACCCCTTCGGCTTGCCTTTCCCGTAGTCTTCGCCTGGGTAGTCCGAAACATCGAGGCCCCCCATGGCCAGCGCGAACTTGGCGACGTTCAGTGCGTCCCATACGCGGGCCGAGCCGTCGAAGACCGGCTCCGACGGGCCGGTCTTGACCCCGAGCGCGGCGAGCGCCGAGGCGAAGTCGGCGAGGAGCTGGTCCGCGCCGCCTTCGTAGAACCCGTCGAACGCGTCGTATTCGGACGCGACACCCTGGCACGCGTCGTAGACGGCAGCCAGGACCTTCTTCGCGGCGGCGGCGTTCATGCGTCCTCCTTCAGGAGCTCCCTGATTTCCGCGAGGTCGGACTCGGAGATGGGCCAGTAGAGCCACGCGTGCCCGTACTTGTACGTCCCGCCCGCCGCGTCCGGGACTTCGTAGAGCCCGCGCTTCTTGAGCGCCTCGCACGCCTCCGCGTAGTCGTAGCGCTTGCCCGTCTTCGCGAAATGCTCGGCGACAGCCTTCTCCTGCTCGAACGTTCCGGCGTGCATTGTGTTCAAGTGATTCGCCTTCCAGAGGCGAAGTATCTTCCTGAAGGTCTCGTCGCGGTAGAGGTACTTCTGCAGCTCCTCCAGGCACTGGCCTCCCATGGTGATGTCCGTGCCGCGGGTGTTCCACACCGACGCGCGCACCGAGAACTCAGGTCCGTTCTCGCATACGTCTTCGCGCAGCTCCACGTCAACCGTCACGCGGTTAATCCTGCGCCCGCCGCGCAAGGCGATTTTTCCGAAGTCGAAAGTCTTCTTCATAGGTTTTTTCTCCTTACGTTTTTATTATGCGTCCGGGCTTTCCGGCTTTTCGCCTGGGCGGCCCGCTAAAAAACATAAGGCCCCGGGCTTGCGCCCGAGGCCTGTCCAAACCAAATCCGACTTAGATCGGATCGACGATGAGGCGGTCGCCGTTACTCGTCCACTTGGCCCAGCTCGGAGGGACCATGCCGATCTTCCGGGCGGTCTTGCGGTCGGCGGCCCAGCGCCAGTAGCGGCGCTTCTCGTTCACGGTCATGTCCTTGACCATCACCGAGCCGCGCGGGCGTTTGTCCAGAGACTGGACATGCGACCTGGACGCCTTTTCGGCTCCGAGCGCGCCGACGGCCTGGCGGACGGGATTGAAGTCGTCCTCGTAGCCGACGTCGCCGTAGCGCTCGCGGTGTCCGGACAGAGCCCAGCCGGGGCCGAGGTCCAGTTCCTGCTGTACAGGCTTCTCGACAGGTTTCTCGACAGGCTTCTCGACAGGCTTGGCCAAACTGGCCATCATGGCCGTCTCGATGTTGCCGAGCGCGGCGCGCACGGCCCTGATGTTCTCGATGATCGTTTTAATCTGTTCTGTATTCATCTCGGTGTTCTCCTTACGCTTTTATTATGCGCGGACTTCTTTCGGGATTTCGCCTGTTCCGAGATATTCGGCGGAGAAACGCCAGTAGCCCATGATCGGATCCTTCCGCATCCACCAGCCGAACCATTTCAGGTACGACCACAACTCCAGCCTGCGCAGGCGGAGGGCGCGGGCGATCCTGTTGACTGTCTTGTAGAACGTCTTCACGGCAGGTCCCCTCCCAGCTTCTTCAGCCCGTCGTTAAGCCACTCCTCGAGACTCGCCTTGAATTCCCGGCGCAGCTCCTCGATCTTGGCGGCGTCGTCCCGCCCTTCGAGGTCGATGTCCCATATCCCGGCCAGGTTGTGCACCCCATTCAGGAGCGCGCCGGCGAAGCAGTTGACGTCGTGGATCATGCGGCCGGAATACCGGCGGCACCGCTCGTACACGTTCGCCGCCCGGTTGCAGAGGTCCTGCACGTCCGGCGGCATCTTGTCAGTTATTTCCGAATACAGGTCCAGCGGATCGATTTTCTTGCTCATCGTTTTCTCTCCTTACGCTTTTATTATGCGCGGGACGGCCCGGGCTTTTCGCCTTGGTCGGTCAGCGTCACCGGATGGAAGCGCCATCTCGACAGCGCGGCCTCCTTCTTGAAGAACTCGCACCAGTCCCGCGGCGTCCCCTTCCCGGGCTCGGCCGACAGCGAGAACCTCGCCGCGTCCAGCCAGTTTTTCGTCACGTGCGGGCCGTCGTTCCCCAGCGCGAGATATCCGGTGTCGTTTTTGTCGTCGATGTTGAATCCGTACAGGACGGCGTATTTTCTGCGGTATGTCTTGTCTTTTTTTCTAAGCATTTCCATTATATTATGCCTTTACAGGCGCGCATGCCGTATTATGGCGGAAAAGAATTCGGTTCCGGCCGCGTGAACAGTAAATAAGAAAGAGTCCGGGGATCCGGTAAGTATGTAAAAATCAAGGAAACACAATATGGCTTTTAACGACATCAAGGCTTGGCGCGAGCTTATGGAGCAGGACGAGCGGGAAAAACGCGCCTACGACCTGGCGTGCGACGCCGCCGAAAAGCGCGCCGCGGAAATGGACAGGCGCGAGTGGGACGAAATCGATCAGGCGCAGGTCGACCTGGACAGTCTCGGGCGGTGCGACTGCGGCGACTGCCGGTGCCTCGACGACATGGAAGATGACGAAATAGATTTCTCGGCGTACGGGCTCGGCGAGGCCGACCTCGGCGTCGGGCCTATGGACGCGAACTACGCCTCCGCGCATGATCTCGCCCGGGAGCCGCTCGTCAGGATTCCGGCCGCGGTCGGACGCCCCGCGTCTGACGCCGACCTCGTCGCGCAGAACGCCGTAAGCCTGATGGCCGAGGCGTTCAAGAAGATCCTCTCTGGGAAAAACGCCGAAGAGCCGGTCGACGAGGAGAAGGAATTCGAAGAGGCCGACGACGAGGCTCTGCTCGAAGACGACAAGGCGCCGGAAGCGGACGAAAAGCTCGAAGACATCGAGCAGAACGACGATTACCCGCTTTCCGACAAAGACTGGGACGAGATCAACGCGGAGCCCGACTACGGCAAGAAGATCGAAATGATCCAGGCCAAGATCGGAGAACGCTGGGCGTCTCTGTCGCCGGAGGCCAAACGCCAGATCCGCGACGACGTCACCGAGCTCCGCGCGGAACTCATCAAGTCGAGATGGAGTGACATGCAGTTTAAGGAGGCTCTCCGGCTGCAGCGGCTGTCCCGCGAGAAGGAGCTCAACGACAAAGAAAAGGAAAAGTTCGCCAGGATCGTGAAGTACAGCCTTGACGACACACAGCGTTCAAAACTGCTTTCCAACCTGTACGCCAACGGCTACAGGATCCCCAGGCTCGGCCGCACGACGATCGTCCCGCATTCCGACGCGCAGTCCGGGAACGGCGGGGCGTTCGCGAGCGGCGAGAACGCGGACGAAGTCAGAAACGAGACCGGCCTCGATTCCGTCCACGATATGAAGAAGTTCGAATACGTTCCGGAGCCGATGGAGCCAGGCGAGACGATCCCGGCCGACTTCGATCCGCAGTTCCCGGGTTCGGTCGAACTCAGGAAGCGGAAACAGCATGAAATCGACAAGATAGCGGCGGAACTGCTGCCGGGGCATGAGGAGCGCAAGAAGGCGTGGATGCGCCGGAGCGCCGCCGCGCTGCACGACGCCGGCAAAGACGAAGAGCTCATGGACGTGGTGAACGACCTGAACGTCTGGAAGAAAGTGGTCGGCGCGCTCGATCCCGAAGAGGTCGAGGAGATTAAGCAGGAACTGTGGGACGAACTGCCGTTCAAAGACCATGTCAAGAAGATCATGATCGACGGCATCTTAGGTGGCCGCACCCCCACTAGAAAGGATATAATGGCGATCTGGGGCGTCGGCGGAGACCAGAAAGGCAGTACCGGCATGTTCACGCAGAACACCGACAAAGAAATAGGAGCCATTCTCATCGGCCTCGCCCAGCACCTCAACATCTGCCAGGACGACGTTACGCTGACCGTCAGGAAAGACACCAGCGGCAATACGGATACCAAGCATTACGATTCCAAGATCGAAGCGTACCAGAAGAATCTTCGTTCCGAAGACACGATACCGCGCGAACGCCGCAAGGTGCTGCGGCAGATGTTCCTGGACGAAATCCTCGCCGAACTCAATTTTGATCCGGCGACCGTCGCAGACGAACTGGAAGCCATGCCGTCGTACAGCATGGGCCGCAGGGAAAAGGCCGCCGCCGACAAGCTGGTGCTCCTTCTCCTCGGAAGGGAATGGAACGAGATGACCCAGGCCGAGCATGCGCAGTTCGCCGAATATCTGCGCGGGTTCTCCGACAGGACCGAAGTCCGCAAGCTCAAGACGGGACTTGATCCGCAGCAGAACAGCGAATTCCAGACCCTGATCAGCAGGATGCGCGAGGAAGGCGACATTTCCGACGAGGACCGGATCCGCCTGATGCAGCTCGACGTCATACGCAAAAATCCCGGCGCGGCGGAAGAGCAGGCCCGCACGGTGGCCGAACGCATGTACAACCGGATGATGCAGCAGGAAAACGGGGAAAAGGAATTCCTGGAATATACGACCAAGCTCGCCAAAGAGTTCCTCCGCGCCAAGTCCGGCAACATCACCAAGGACACGATAACCAACCCGGCCCGCGCCTACGCCGGCGACAGGGAAGACGGAGAAGGCCAGAATGCCTAAGACGAAGACGTTCGACGTCGACATAGCCCAGGAATTCAAGGACGTCAAGACGGAGATCTCCGGCCTCAAGCGGGAGATCAACGCCTGGCGGAATACCGTAGACAACCAGCTGACGAAGCTCAACTCGAACATGGACAGGGTGCTAAGCCAGCTGGCCGACCACGAAGGCCGGCTCACGAAGCTGGAGACGGATTCGATCAAGAGCCTGACGAAGAAGGAGGCCGTCTCCGACTTCGTCAAGTTCGGATGGTGGGCCGGAAAGCTGGTGTTCGCGGCCGGCGTCGCCGTCGGCGGGCTGTTCGGCGCGGCGCAGGTCCTGAAAGTTCTGTTCCAGCATTAAGGAGAAACGACATATGACTTTGGATTTCAAGAAGCTCATCGTCAACCTCGTGAAGAAGCAGATGGCGATCCAGCACTACGAGGCGAACGTGCAGGTGTTCCGGAAGAACGAAATGCCGGCATGGGTCGTCGACCAGATAAAGGAGAAGTTCGGGGAGAACTATACCGAAGACAGCGACGTCTGGGTATGGCTGTCTTCTACGGAGCTTTCCAAGGACAACCGGGAGACCGTGTTTAAGGTGCTCAACGCGGCGCTGGGGAACGCGGCCAACAACATGACCGACACGGACCTCAAGCTGGTGACGCTCGAGAAGCCGGCCGGCGCGGACGACGAACCGGCCGGAAACGACGAGGCCCCCGGGGAGGAACCAGACGCGGATATCGATGAGTCTGTCGAATCCCCCGAAGAAGGCGAAAAGTTCATGTTCCTCAAGGTGACCATGAAATAAGTTTCCCGATATCGGAAATTCTAGAAAAACAAAGAAGGCGCGGATCGCTCCGCGCCTTCTTCTTTTTAGAAACGGGCTTCCGTCAGACGGCCGTCATATGGTATCCGTCAGTTCGGGCCTGTCCTCGATAGGAAGGCCGTAGAAGGTCTTGACGTCCATGTCAGGCGCGTATGCCTCGAAGAAGCTCTCGAGGTGCGCGCCCGTGGTCTTGGAGCGCCGTCCGGTGTCGGGGTTGACGTAGTCTCCGTGGCGGCGCACATGCCCGTCGGCGTCCGCCGAGCACATGACCGTATCGTAGCTCTTGAGGTAGCGCGTGCCGTGGAGGTCGTCCAAGACAAGCGCCTTGCCGTAGAACGACTTGCGGCCGTTGCGCGGCTTGAGTTCGGTTGAAACGATTTTGACTGTCATTTCTGTTTTCTCCTTACGTTTTTATTATACGCGGAGACCGCTTCGGTTTTCGCCCGAAAATATCAGGCCCCCGCCTCAAGGGACCCGGCCTCGATGCAGGCGATCAGCTCTTTAGCCAGCTCGCGGTACGCGGCTTTCGCTTTTTCCTCGGTCTCGAAGAACCCCACCCAGTAGCATTTCTCCTGGACGTAATTTAATTCGCCGACGTAGCCGCGGAGCTCCACCGGATCGCACTTGTCGAAAGGGTTCCTCTCGTCGGTTTTTACATACGGCGCGCTGCCGGTAGCCGTGGCTTCAATAACGGAGACCTCTTTTATCAAGACGTTGTACCAGTCTTTTTTCCATGGCATGCATTTCACAACGCAGACCCACATGCCGCCCAGCGCATTCCTGGCGTGGTTTTCAGCGGGCTTCTTCGATTTCATCAGTATATCGAGCAGTTTCATTTTCGTCGTCCTTCCGGAAAATATCAGGCCCCCGCGTACTTTCCGATTCCCAAGTCGCGGGCGATCCAGTCGATCTCCTCCGTTATCCTGGCCGCGAGTTTCGCCTGCGTCGCCGCGTATACGAACGGGTGTTCGCCTTGGTACCTGGCCCAGAAACGGCGGCGGTACGGGCGCTCCTTGCCGTCCAGGTCGATGTGCGCGTCCCACGTCTCGCACTCCCAGCGCGGGTCCGCGTCGACCTTCTCGACGTCGGCCTTGGTCCTGATCCCGTCCTCGCGGGGGTCGATCCCCTTGACGTGGTTCTTCCTCCAGTTCAGGAAGCCGGCCGACAGCTCGACCATTACCCGGATTTCCGTCAGGTCCTTGACCGTGGCTAAATTCGCGCTGCGCGTCTTCTTGACTGGCTTCTTCAGCTTGGCGACAATCACGGGGGCGGACCAGCCGAGCCCCGCGCCGCCGCGCAGGCTGCCCCATCCCCAGAGCGGGCAGCGGTCCTCGCGGTACCTGTACGTCCGGCCGAACATCGATGTTTCGGTTTTCGCCAGTAGCCTCGGGCCGGATACATCGGCGTCGATCCCGGCCTCGTCTAACGCGTCCTTGACGATCTCGGCGGCCCTCTTCGCCTCGGCGTCGGTGAGGCGGCGGCGCCAGTGGCAGCATGCGTTTCCGGTCTGCTTGTCGGTGATGGGCTTGAGTCTCTTGACGTTCTTCATATCGTTTCTCCTTACGCCTTTATGCGCGGCGCGGTTTCGGATTTTCGTCTAATGGTGGACCCGGCAGGGCTTGAACCTGCGACCCGGTGATTATGAGTCACCCGCTCTGACCGGCTGAGCTACGGGTCCTTAGAAAATCAGCACACGTACCGCCTGATGTCCTCCATCGTGTTCTGGATCGACGTCATGGCCGCGTCGCACATGGCCTCGCGCCCTTTGACGTTCAGGCGGGCGGCCTCTTTCATGGCGAGGTTCAGCCAGCCGAGGACATTGGACTTGACTGTTTCGACGTCCAGGTCCGGGGCGGAGGCCGGCGTAGAATCCGGCAGGACGCCCTCGATTTCGATCGGCATGTCGAAAAGCGGGTTACCGGCCGCGGAGATTTCGACCTTGTACGGCGTTCCCTCCGCGTCGCGCCCGATTTTCATCGACAGCTCGGTGTCGTTTCCGCGTTCGAGTTCATCCCGGCACAGTTCAACAAGTTCCGATACTTTGACGTTCTTCATTCCGTTTTCTCCTTACGCATTTATTATGCGAAGGTTAAACTCCGGTTTTCGCCTGGCTCGGCTTTTCCACCCGCGATGCCCAGCCGCTCGGCCTCGCGGACCATCTCGTCTTCTGGGACGCCGAACGCCTTGGCGACGGACTCCGGCGTCATCGGGCGGACTGAAACGCCGTAGCGCAGCGAAAGCAGCATGCGCTCCTCGGGCGCGAGCTTCCGGAGCGAGCGCGCCAGAAGCGCGCGGCCTTCGGCGCGGGCTATCTCGGCGCCGGGCTCCTCGACCGTCTGGTCTTCGATAAGGTCGCCGAATTCCGATCCGTCCTCGTCCCCGACGGGCGCGTGGAGCGACGCCGTCTTCTGCACGGCCTGGAACGCCTCTTCCGCCTTTTCCCTGGTCACGCCCGCGACGGACTCGAACTCGTCGTCCGTCGGCCGGCGTCCGTTCTCGGCCTCAAACTTGGCGATCCTGGCGCGGGCGATGCGGGCGGCCTCGTACGTATGCTCGGGAACGTGTATGACGTCCGACCCGGTGCGCGCCAGGCGCCCGACGTCGCGTTTAATCCACCATGTCGCGTATGTGGAGAACTTCTTGCCCATGGACAAGTCGAATTTCCGGATCGCGCGGACCAGGCCCTTGGCCCCTTCCTGCTGGAGGTCGTCGAACGACACCGCGCCGTTGGTCGCCCAACGCTTGGCCTCTTTTACGACAAGTCCCCAGTTCTTCAGCACGATGGTCTCCTCGGCCCTGCGGCGCGCCTCCGGAGAAGCGTTCTCGTCGCGCATCGTCTTGAACAGCGCGAACTCTTCTTCCTTCGTCAGGATTCTGCGTTTTTTGACTATCCCTGCCATATCGGTCTCTCTCCTGTTTTACGCCTGGAATTATACGCGGGCGGTTTTCCGGGTTTTCGCCTAGGCGGTTTCTTTCCGCTTAATTGAAAAAACCTGCGGGAAAATACAGGTTTTTAAAGGTTGGTCCTTCCGGTCGGATTCGAACCGACACTGTGCGAGGTTTAAGCTCGCTGCCTCTGCCAGTTGGGCTACAGAAGGCCCGGTAAAAACGCGAGGCCCCCTGCCGGGTTCTCCGGCGTCAGGCCCCAGGCGAAACCTCGTTCAGCCTCGCGAGCGTGTCTTCCGATTCTTCGTAGAACTGGTCGGACACGCCGCGGAGCGAAATCCCGCAGTTCTGCAGCGCCTGGTGGAAGCGCCAGTCCGGGTTCGCGTCCAGTATCCGCCGGAGTTTCGCCATCACCTGGCAGTTGGCCTGGTGCCTGCTGGGCTTCGTCATCAGACATACTCCTTCGCGGGGCCGGCCTCCTTGGCGTCGATCTCGCGGGCGGCCTTGTAGACCTCTTTGGCGGTCTTGTTGATTTCACGGGCGAGCCTGTTCCATTCCTTCATCGTCTTCGGTTCCCCGACTTCGGAAAGCGTGTCATACACGTCGCCGTATTCATTGCACGGCCCCGGCATGTCGAAGTCCCAGTCGAGGTCGCACTGCATCCCGTTATTGGGGGACTGCCAGCCGATCTTCCAGGCGACCTTCCAGACGGGCTTATGCTTTGTCGTCGGCACTATTATTTCGCCTATCTTCACGGGTTCGGCTACGATGTCCTCCTCGTCGTACTCATGCCAGCCCATACAGATGTCCACTTCATGAAGCTCGGTGTCGCCGACCTTCATGTGGCAGCACCCGCATTCCTGCGCCTTGAGCCACCCGTACCAGTCTTTGAGGGTCTTGCCGTCGATTTTAGGAAGTTTCGTTCTCATTTCGTTTTCTCCTTGCGCCTTAATTATACGCCGGAGTTTCCGGGGATTTCGCCTGGATAGACCACTTGCTCGGCC